>Ga0209631_10002942_pt1 | contig 20000 bp, 22 predicted proteins | sample COG_08_FD_184752 | JGI IMG/M metagenome (GOLD analysis project Ga0209631, IMG submission 184752) | Pelagic Microbial community sample from North Sea - COGITO 998_met_08 (SPAdes) (version 2) | ecosystem: Environmental > Aquatic > Marine > Neritic zone/Coastal water | place: Helgoland, sampling...
TCCAGCAACAGATATAAAAACTTATGCTAGTGGTAGTTCAGCTACTAAAGGTTTTGCTATTGCTATGGCAATCGTATTCGGATAAAGGAAAAAATAAATGGCCGTAATTAATCTAATTAATGTATCAAGTATCACACCTACAACAGTAGCTGGTGCAATAACAACAAGTAGGGCAAATATTATTGATGTAGCTGCTGACAAAGTTGCTAAAGTAAACACACTAATTATTGCAAACATTGATGGTACTAATGCTGCTGATGTTACAGTAGAAGTAAGTGTAGACAATGGTTCTAACTATGTAGCTATAGCTAAGACAGTCTCTGTACCTGCTGATGCAACACTAGTTGTTGTAGGTAAAGACAATGGATTTTACTTAGATGAAACAGACTTACTCGCAGTTACAGCTTCTGCAGCTAGTGACTTAACATACTTGTGTAGCTTTGAACTAATGGATGATGCATAATAATGGCAAGACGTAACGGTGGCTTTATTGGTACTGATGGATTAGATGCACCTGATCCACCTACAGGGGTTAGTGCTTCTAAGGGTGACACACAGGTAAGTGTAGAATTTACTGCACCTACTGATACAGGCACTTCTGCTATCACAGGTTTTGTTGCACAGGTTAGTACAGACGGTACAGCCTACAGCGCAGGTTCTGGTACAGGTACATCATCACCTATAACTGTTAGTAGTTTAACTAACGGCACAGCTTACACAGCTAAAGTGTGGGCTATTAATGCTTATGGTACATCTAGCCCTAGTGATGCGAGTGGGAGTGTTACGCCTACTATTGCTGTTGCTGCTTTTATGGGAGGTATAACCACAGGAGACAGCTTAACTAATACGATTGATTATATTAACTTTGCTAGTACGGGCAATGCCAGCGATTTTGGTGATTTAATTTCAGTGATGACACAGGGAAGTAAGGGCAGTGTTTCTTCTTCTACGCGAGGTGTAGTCGGTGGTGGCGCAACTGGCAGCGATGCAGAATACAATATAATTCAATATATAACTTTTGCTTCCACAGGTAACGCAACTGACTTTGGAGATTTGACTCAAATAAGAGAGTCTTTAGGGGGATGTAGTTCTTCTACAAGAGGGGTGTTTGCTGGCGGCTTGAAGGGAACGCCAGACAACACGAACTACAACATCATTGACTATGTGACCATAGCCTCTACGGGAAATGCAACGGACTTCGGTGATTTGCTGGATACGACACGCAGTTTAGGCGGGGCAGGGTCTAGCACCAGAGGCGTATTTGCAGGGGGGGAAGCTCCCACTTCAGCAGATATTAATGTAATTCAGTATATCACCATAGCTTCCACAGGCAACGCAACGGACTTTGGCGATATGTCTGGCACAGGCCGACACGCTGCTTGCTGTAGTAGTTCAACAAGGATGTTAATAGGTGCAATTGACGGTGCTATTTCGGATAATACAATTGAGTATATCACGATAGCGTCAACGGGGAACTCAACGGATTTTGGTGATCTTACAATAAGCAAAACAACCCGTGCGGCTGCGTCTAGCTCCACTCTTGGAGTTTGGGCAGGGGGACAAAGTGCATTCGATAACACCATTGATTATGTTACAATTGCGACTACAGGTAATGCGCTAGATTGGGGTAATCTTACAAGTCCAAGAGGCAGCGTTTCTGGCGGGGCTTCATCTGTTCACGGAGGACTTTCATAATGCCCAATTATCAAGGTGTATGGAGCCTCTCAACACAGTATCAGTATGCAGCAGATTGGCCTTTAAATCCTGAAGATCTTCAATCTGCATCTGCACAATCATCAGCAAGGGCAGTATTTGCTGGTGGTGAGATAGGTGGTTCTGCAGTAAACACTATGGAGTTTGTAACTATAGCTACAACAGGTAATGTTACAGACTTTGGTGATATGACAGTAGCAAGGACACGTCTTGCTGGTTGCTCAAGTTATACTAGAGGCGTTTTTGGTGGTGGCTCTAGTGCAACAAATGTAATGGATTATATAACAATAGCTACAGCAGGAAATGCTACTGACTTTGGTGATCTTTCTGCTGCTAAATCTCAGTTGACGGCAGTTTCTAGTAATATTAGAGGTGTGTTTGCTGGTGGCTATGCAGGTGGAAACATAGATGTTATGGAATATATAACTATTGCTTCTGTTGGTAATGTTACAGATTTTGGTAATTTAAGTGCTATATCAAGAAGGGGAACTGGTCACTCTAGCACTACTAGAGGGGTAATAGCTCTTGGTACACCAACGGCAAGTGACAGTTATAGTGATACTATAGAATATATTACTATTGCTAGTACAGGTAATACTACTGACTTTGGTAATCTTTCTGCTGCTAAATATTTAATGGGTGGTCATTCTAGTTCTACAAGGGGAATATTTGGTGGTGGTAAGAGTTCAGGCACTGATTATATTAATGTGATAGAATATATTACTATTGCTAGTACTGGTGATGTTACAGACTTTGGTGATTTACTTGCAGGAAACAGAAATTTTATGTCTACTAGTAGTCATACTAGAGGTTTATTTGCTGGAGGAAATGCGGGTGGGGCTACAGTTGATGTAATACAATATATTACTATTGCTTCTACAGGCAATGCTACTGACTTTGGTGATCTTTCTGCTACTAACTTTGAAGGTCCAGCTGCTGTATCTTCAGCACACGGGGGATTATTTTAATGTCGTACAAACAAATGACAGGCAACATAATCTCCGCAACAAAAGTAGAACCTGATGGTAAACTTGTAAGTAGTGCAGCCTCTGGTGTGTGGAACTTACAAGATCAGTATGATTATGTTAGAGGTGATAACTGGCCTAATGCGGCTAATTTAGCTGCTACAGGTATTTTTCATGCAGGGTATGCTTCAGCAACTAATACACTAGATCAATTATTAATTGCTTCTGCAGGTAACACTACTGATTGGGGAGACTTAACTCTATCACGTTATAATGATGCAGGTGCTTCTAACAGTATTAGAGGTTTATTTGCAGGTGGAACAAATTCAGGAAATTCTGAAGTAAATACTGTTGATTTTATTGTTTTTGCTACTGCAGGAAATGCTTCAGACTTTGGTGATTTAGGTGGTACAACCTTTGGAAATGCAGGTGTATCAAACTCAACAAGAGCAGTTTTTACAGGTAGAATAGGTGGAACTTCTGATAATAGAATGGAATATTTTACCATAGCTTCAGCAGGAAATGCTACTGACTTTGGTGATCAATCAGTTACTAGGTATCAATTAGGGGGATGTCAATCAAGCACTAGGGGAGTGTTTGGGGGAGGTAATAGTACAAGTGATGTTATAGACTACATAACTACAGCATCAACAGGTAATGCTACAGACTTTGGTAACTTAACTGTAGGTAGAGGATCTCAAGGCGGTGCTAGTAATACTACCAGAGGAATGTTTTTTGGTGGTGAAAGTGCTGGAGATAATAATATTGTTGATTATATTACCATAGCATCAACTGGAAATGCTACGGACTTTGGTAATTTAAGTAACTCAAATTCTTTACATTGTATGTCTGTTGCCAGTTCTACTAGAGCAGTTTCAAGTGTTGGCAATAATAATAATACTCTTGATTTTTTTACAATAGCATCAACGGGAGATGCTACAGACTTTGGTGATTTAAGTAGTGGTAGCGGTGCAAATGGAGCAGTTTCCAACTCCCACGGTGGTATAGCGGCATAAGTACTTGCAATATTTAACAAAATATGATATAACTCACAAGAACAATAAGAAGGAGTTACTCATTGTCTAACACAGAATTAACTACGGTAGATCTTAACATTCAGCTTCCATCTGCAAAGCCTGAGTATAAGTCTATGCTGGCTAACATTTCGGATAAAGCCCCTGCAATTGCACAGGCATCTAGCAACTTCTACAAGTCGCACTCACAGATGATGAGCGTAACACTAGACGTTACAGCAATCACGCCTATTCGCTCTGTAAAGCATACGCTTGCTGAAATTGAAAAAACCAAGTCTGCTTTGCAAGAAGGCTATTTCCGTATGAAGAAGGAAGAAGTTAAGCTAAAGAAGCTAGAGCGTAAGCTAGAGAATGAGTCTGATGATCTTGAGCGTGAGATGCTTGAAATAAAGATTAACGAGAAAGAGGCTAACGCTGCATCATCTCGTGGCTACGTTGAAGGTGCAGTACGTAAGTTAAACTTTTTTACTAATCAGTATGACAACCTAATGAAAAAAATAGGTAAAGAAGAACTTACAGAAGAAGACTATGAGCTAGAAGAAATTAAGTATCACATAATGACTTGTATGAAACAAGCATTAAATAGTGCAAGACCACGACAAGGTGTGATTGATGAAGGTAACATGATCTATTTGTTTGACTTAGGTATTAATGCAGCCCAAGCTCAAGCAGAAGTATTCTCTTATCTTAACTGGGAAAATGAATTAGTTAAACAAGGCAAAGCCCCAGAGCATCATCACACAGTACAGTGGCTTGAAGGTTGTGCAGATAAATGGGCGCACTGCCCAAGTGATTTTGCAGAAAGTCGTGGCTTTATTATATACGACGAAACATCTTTAACAAACACACCACAGATAGAGGACAAAAGTAATGGCGTATAAAGTAGTAAAGTATAGACTAGAAGCAGATGGTACAATACCTACATGGTTAAAGTTTGGTGTTCCACAATCAACAGGTGGCATGTATACGGTTGCAGATCCCGATACAGCTTCACCACAAGATTGGATTATGATAGGTATAGCTGATGATGGTGCAGACATATCAGGTGCTATAGCTGAGATTAGTAGCAAGTCTGATTTACAGACATACTTAACAAACTCTGCTAATGCTAACGGTTGGAAAGATCAAGACAGTGATGGTAATGATGTTACCTTTAATGCAGCAGCCCATGCTACTAAAGTATGGAATGATTTAGACACACTTAATGGGGGCTAACTGTGGCTAACGATAACTGGCACTTGAGTAAGTCTGTACCATTGACATTAATCTTTGGATTATTTTTGCAAGGTGCCGCTATTGTTTGGACTGTAAGTACAATGTCCTCTGATATAGAAGTTAATGCTTCTAAGATTGTAGAGGTACAACAAAGATTAGGTCGTATGGAAGATGCTGTACATGGACAGGCTGTATCTATGGCTAGAATAGATGAAAACATAAAAGCTATTCGTACTTCTGTAGAAAAAATGGCAGCTAAAGATTAATACTATAAGAGGCACTATGTATGATAGATCCAATTACCGCTATTGCAGGTGCTACTGCCGCTTTCAATGCTCTTAAAAAAGGGATACAAGTAGGCAAAGACTTACAAGATATGGGAACACAACTCACTAAATGGGCTGGATGTATATCTGATTTAGACTTTGCCGATAGACAAATTCAAAAACCACCTTGGTATAAAACTCTTGGTGGTGGCGTTCAAGCAGAAGCAATGGAAATATTTGCAGCTAAGAAAAAAGCTGAGGCTATGCGTAAAGAACTAAAAGATTACATCTGTGTTATGTACGGTCCTTCACATTGGGATGAATTATTAAAAATAGAAGCAGAAATAAGAAAACAAAAAAAAGAACATGAGCACAAACAAATGGAAATTAAACAATCTATAATAGAATGGAGTGCAGGTATATTTTTATTTATAGTTTGTACTGGTGGTTTGTTTGGCTTAGTATGGATAGGAACTAGATAATGAAACAATTTAAAGGATTTAAACCTGAAGCTATGCAACGTATTGCTGGTACTCTAGGGTATCAAGGAGATATGCAGGGGTTTAATGAATACTTAAATCAAAATCCTGACAAGATGCAACAGATGGGTATGTATCAACAGAAAGCCCTTCAGATGGTTAATGGTGGCATGGTGCAAAACTTTGCTAATGGTGGTGACGTTGACTATTCACAATACTTTGATCAAGAAGGTAGATTAAGAAAGAGTGATGGTAGTTTAGTTCCTACCTTTAGTCAAACACGACCTGACGCAACTACACCTGCAAGTACAACATCACAAATGGGAACAGGCGATCCTCAAAGTAATACGTATCAAGATAGTTTAGGGCCAGCAGGTACACCTACAGAAACAATTGCAAAAGATCAACTTTCAAAAGGCTATCAGACTGCTGATATGGTTCCTATATATGATAGTCAAGGTAACATTACAGGTTATGGTCCGTCACTTACTTCAGATGGCACAGGAGTTAGTCAACAACCTGCTACAGGTATAGCTGATCCTAGAGATACAACAACAGTAGCACCTACACAAACTCGTGTTGATACACTAGCAGGTGCAAAAGCTAAAGCACAACAAGAACAAGTTACACCTGTAGATACTACAACCACTACACCTGTAGATACAGCAATTACTCCTGCAGTAGAAGAAGAAAAAGAACCAGACTACAGTACATTTTTTGATGATGCAGGTAATGAAAGAAATATGGATGGTAGTTTAGTTCCTATTGATCCTAAGTTTGATTATAAAATTGATGATCCTATAGTTGATGATCCTGTAGAAATGCCTACAGAACCTGAATTTGAACAAGATGAAGATACTAAAGCTGGTATGCCATTTTATAAAGATGAGCTAACAAATATATATAATAATTATAAAAATAATAAAGATGTCAATATTGCAGAAATATTTAAAAATCCAAAAGTAGTAACAACAAATTTAGATGGTACACCATCGGGAAAAATTAAAGTAATGTTTGATGTAGGTGAAGGTCAAACTACAGGCTTTGAAGTAGCAAATGCATTAGAAGCTGAAGCTGTTATAAATTCTTCAGAAAATTTTAGTGCTAATCTTGAAACTTTTTTAGAGGATCAAACAAAATATCGTAAGTATATATCTGATCAAAGTGCAAAAGATGTTGATACAGATATTAAAGATATTAAAAATTCGTATGATAAAGTTACTAAAGACATAGTATCAAAAAAAGTAGAGATAGGCAGATTACAAAAATTAGTATTACAGAACCCTGACTCAGAAAGATATGATAAAGAAACAGATTCAATTATTAAATACAATTCTTATTACCAAGAATTATTAGATAATAAAGTAGAAGAACTTGCAGATGATGTAGAAAGAGAAGCTGAGTTAAAACCTGTATTACAATCTACACAAAGAACTGTTAAGGATTTAACTACAGAAAGATTTGATAAACCTGCAGATTCTATTACGGAAGAAGCTGGTACTAAAGTTATGGCTGATAAAATTAATGTAGAAGATAATCAGTTTATTAAAGAAGGTACAGGTCAGTTAGATAGTGTAGCACAAGGTGTTACTACAAAAGCTAAATCATTTGATGCTAGTGGTCCTGATACAGTATCAGAACAAACATACGATGGCAAAGAAGTAACCGATACAGCAGAAGAAAAACTAAAAAAATTAGAAGCACAAACACAAGACACTCTTACACGAGAAGTAGTAGGACAGACAGATGATATACGTACAGAAGGTATAGCTGACGATGCAATTAAAGTAGCTGCAGATCGTATTGAACGTGCAGTCAATCCTACTGATTTAGAGGTTACAGCTAAACAACTTGCGGAAGTTAAAGGTAAAGATAGAGTAGCAATAGAAGCTAATATTGCTGTGTCTGATAGACTAAAAAAGATTGTAGCTCAGACAAGCACAGTTGATCCTAAAGAGTTACCACCACCTGCTAAAATATCAGACAGTATAATGCGAAGTGTACAGGCAATGAAAGAAACTGACACTGGTTTATCTGATGAAACTACAGATTATATAGCTGCAAAGATGGAAGCATTTACTGTTTCTAGTGGTACACTTGCTGTAGCTATGCAAGGTGACGTTACTGCACAGGCAACTGTACAAGGTCAACTATCTAGCCTTATGAAGAGCTTTGATAATGGCACTCCTGCGTGGGCTGCAGGGGCTATACGTGCGGCTAATGAGGCTATGCTATCTCGTGGTATGGCAGCGTCCTCTATGGCTGCTGCAGCTATCGTACAGGCCGCTATGGAAAGTGCCTTACCTATTGCGCAACAAGATGCACAAGTGTATGCAGCAATGGGCATGGCTAACTTAGACAATCAACAAAAGGTATCACTTGCTAATGCTGCGGCACAACAAGGTTTGTCTTTACAGAACCTAAGTAACGAACAACAGATGAACTTGCAGAATAGTGTGCAAGCATTTGACCTACAGAAAGTTAATTTATCTAATAGGCAATCTGTAGAACTAGCTAACGCACAGATTAGAACTAGCTTACAAGGTAAAGTATTAGACAATACACAACAGTCTAACATAATAACTGCAGCTAGGTATGCTGAACAAGCTAACGTAAACTTGAGTAATAAACAACAAGCAGTGTTGCAAGATAATGTAGGTGCATTACAAACTAACCTAGCTGATGCTAGTAACAAACAACAGTCTTATATTACTAGTGCTAATCTTGCACAGGCTTTACAAGGTCAAGTATTAACTAATGATCAACAAGTAGCTATTAGTAATGCTGCACGTTACTCTGATGCAGCTAATCTTAACTTTACTTCTGATCAACAAGAAGTGTTACATAACTCATCCTTGATGCAGTCTATTGGACTAGCAGAACTTAACACTACACAAGCAGCTACCCTACAGAATGCAGCTAACTTTGCAACTATGGATATGGCTGAACTGTCTAACGCTCAACAGGCACAAGTTCTTAACGCACAAAACTTCTTGCAGCTTGACTTGGCTAATCTAAGTAACGAACAACAGGTAGCTATATTTAAAGCACAAGCTATACAGCAAACACTACTATCTGATCAGGCATCTGTAAATGCATCTGAACAGTTTAATGCTACCTCAGAGATGCAAGTAGATCAGTTTAATGCCAACTTAAAAACACAGGTAGATCAGTTTAATAAAGCACAACAGACAGCTATATCACAGTTTAATGCTGGACAAGACAATGCTATGGAACAGTTTAATGTAGCACAATCTAATGCTGCTGACCAGTTTAATGCACAGAACGAACTTGTGATTGCTCAGTCTAATGCTACGTGGCGTAGAGAAGTAGCAACTGCAGATACTGCAGCACAGAACAGAGCAAATGAAATTAATGCTAAGAATACTCTTGACATCCAGAACCAAGCATACGATAATATGTGGCAACATTACGGTGATCAAATGGATAATGCATATAAGTCTGCTGAAAATGAAGCAGATCGTGCAGGTAACTATGCCATAGCTCAACTTCAAGCCACCACTGCACAGAATGAAGCTGCTGCTACTCGTAATGCAGGTGCTTCTAAATCAATAGGTAGCCTTGCTGCAACATTACTTACAAGTGATTTGTCGGGTGGCATACTTAAAGGTCTATTTTAATTAGGAGAATACAATGCAAACTAATCCTGCTGGAACAGCATATGCAAAATACATGAAGAACAGAACTGCTATTAAACCTGTAGAGCCAGTTAGCACTGGTCTTATGGGTATGATGCGTAAAAAACCTGAACAAAAAAAGAAAACATTAGAACCTGCTGAAAGAGCACAGGAAATGTTTAATCAAGTGCGTGATCAAAGAAAGAAACTGTATGATGGAAGAGCCTAACTTTGAAAGACATATCCCAGGCCAGAGCTTAACTAGTAAACTAGGTCAGTACCCTTGGCAAAGACCTGCACAGTACACTAATGTAGATGACGCCATGCAGTTCTATGCTGAACGCATAATGAACCCACTGTTTCGTGATCAGATAGCAGAGACTATGGAACTAGGTGTGCCACTTACATCTATAGCTAATGCCCTACAGGGTAATGGTGTTATGATGGGCAAGCATACTATTGACGTAGGTGTTCTCATACTACCAGTAATCATGGAAATGTTAGCTTATATAGGTGATGAAGAAGGTGTTGATTATGTTATGGGTACAGAACTAGAAGACCCTGACGAAGATAAATTTAGAGATTCAACTATAGCTGTAGCTATGAAGAAGGTTAAGGCTAAGATGGAAGCTGCAGGTGATGCACCTGTAGAAGACACAGAGCCTATGATGGAAGAAGAACCTGCAGAGGCTAGTGAGCCACCTGCTACAGGATTAATGGCAAGGAGAGCTTAGTATGTCGTTTGATTTTATGTCGTTTGCAGGTGGGTTTGCAGATGTTATTGTAGATAAAGTAAAGGCTGAAGAAGCTCAAGCTCGTGAAGATGAGTCGTGGGATAGGAAATTTAAAAAACAACAAGACGCTATTGATAATAGAACTCGTGGTGATTTAAGACGTGCAACAGAGAAAGCTGCGGCTGAAGCTGCCCAAGCATTAAAGGCTGCAGGATTTAGTGATGACATTAGTAGATATGCTTTAGGTCAAGGTAATACATACGCAACTACAATAGCTGGATATGGTGCTACTGCTATGGAAAATGGTGCTGATCCAAATACATTATTTAAATACTCTGAAACTATGGATGAATTTAAAGCTGCTGTAGGACCACATGGTAAAGTTAAACCTGGTGACTTGCCAGAGGGCTTTGACAAATCTCCATACTTAGAGTTTGATCCTACAGCTTTAGGTGCTATAATAAAACCTGTTGCTAAACCTGTAAAAAGCCTTGGGGAATTAAGGGCTGGTGTAGTACAACAAATGTTATCTCTTGATCCTGCCTCTGAAGAATACACTGTTTTGAATAAAAGAAATGAAGCTATTATAGAAGAACAGTTGGCTACTGCTAAAGAAGAAGATAGTGATCCGTATAGTAATGCTGATTTACGTAATGATTTTAAATTATTTTCTGGTATAACTCAAGTCGCCCAAGGGTTTGAAAGTTTAGAAGGTCAGATAACAACAGCCATTGGTGGCAGAGAAGTTGCTGCTCAAGTATCTGTTCTTAACGCTGCTAATATGATGTTAAAACGTAATGATTCAAGTGATGTTAAATCTGCTAATTTAGAAGCATTTGTACAACCTGCTTTTGACAATGCGGTCAGAGAAATTAGAGAAAATGCTAAGCGTGTAAGTGCCATAAATAGTGCATCAGATGAAGAAAAATTAAACCTTGGTGAAAGTGCTGTTGAATTTGGAGATTACTATTACCCTACACCTGAAGGTCAAACTACATACACATCTGCACAAGCAGCAAATTTATACAAAAAAGGTTTATTAAAAGTAGGAAATGTATTAAGTATAGATGGTAGAATACAAACTTATATAGAAACTCCTTTAGAGTATAAAGGATTAAATAGAAATAATCCAACTGCATCTATAGCATGGCCTTTTGTTTTTGCAAGGCCTGAACAAGAAAATGGAGATAGTAAATTTTATCCAATAGGATTTTATAATGAGTAGTGATCTACTACCTAGTGCTTGGGATGATAATGAAGATGAACAACTTATCGTACAGGAAGATCCTGTGCTGTCTCAGGATGATTTACTACCTAGTGCTTGGGATGATAATGAAGTCAGTGAACCTGTAGTACAGGAAGAACCTTCTGTAGAAGAACAGCCTGTTGTTTCTCCTGTTGTTTCAGAGGTTGAAACGTTATTGCCTACTGATACCATGACTGAAGAAGAAGTTATGGGAGAAGTAGAAGGACAAAACTTTTTTCCAGAAAACTTTGAAGAGCTTACAGGTTTTGATCCTGACGCAGAAACAAAATTTTTAGATTATATTATATCTGAATTTGAAACTGAAGAAACAAAAAAAGCTACAGAGTACTGGAACAATACGCCTAGACTGCAGGAGCAAATGACTTTAAAAGATTATAAAAATTCTAAAGCTCTTGATAAAAGAATATCTTTAAAGTTTAGAGAAGAATACATAAATGAATTTTTAAATAAAGAAAATTTAGATTATGGTGGTCCTGTTGGTGCGAACTTAGATGAAGAAGTAGTAGATAGAGTAACACAACAGCTATCATCTGCAGATGAACAATTTTTAAAACGTCAAGAACTGTTAAAGTCAAGAGGCTTTAATACTGAAGAAGAATTTGCTATGCATGTACGTGCTACTGGAACCCCAGAACAAATTAAAAAATATGAAGATATACCTAAGACAGCAGATGATTTTTTTCAAGAGTCAGACAACGTAGACTACGAAAATTTAAAAGGTAGATTTGAACAGTTACACAAAAATTTAACTTCAGATAATGCCCAAACAAGGTTAGCTACTCAGGCACTGTTAGACACAGAGTTAAGTCTAGGTGCAATTAATTATATTATAGGCGCTGATACAATATTTAATCCAGCAACTATTGCAGTAGGTGTAGGTAATGATATAGAGTTTGGTCGTAGGGCGTGGAGTGAAGGGCGTAAGTTAGATGCTGCTGGAAATTATGCTATGGCTTTGTTTGGTGCTGTTGAAGTAGCTGGTGGTGTAGGTAAACTAGCTAAAGGTACACAGAAAGTTTTTACCAGACCTGTATCTAATGTAACAGGTAGACCCATAACAGATAGAACAAGATTTGCTCGTGATAAACAAGAAAAAATACGTACTGAAAAAGAGGCATCTGTACACGCTAAAGCAAATCTTGCTATCAATGATGGTATAGGTAAAAAATTAATTGAGCAATTTGAAAAACGTAATAATGTAATTATATCTACTAAAGAAACTTTAAAAAATGGAAAGACAAGACTTGTAATTGACAAATCTAAAGTGTCTGAAGCTGGTATGGAAAGTGCTTTTCGTATTAGAAATAAAGAATTATCAATGGTTGGTGTAGACGAAACAGGTGAACTAGTTGACGCTAGTAAAGGACAACGTTTTGATATAGACCTTGGTGAAGAAGGAATAACTAAACCTATAGTGACTGCATCTTCTATGGAAGGTTTAGTAGGTTTACTGTCTGACTTTAATAAGTTATATCCTGAACAAATAGGTAAACGAGAAACTCTTATAGATGATATGTTACATCTTGTATTAAGTAAAGATTTAAAGCCAGACAAAATTATGGATATGTTAGATGCAAACAATTTAAAGTTTGGAGAATTTATATTGGCTACTTATGGTAGTGCATCTGAAGCAGGGCGCATACTACAAAAGTTTAGTACCATTAACAAACAAAAACCTAAATCTATAGTTACTGATTTAGATTCTAAGATTGCAATAAATAGAGAAAAAGGTTTTAAAGACTTTTGGAAAAGGTGGATACTTAGACCAGAGAGTATACGTAGGGGTTTATTAGTTGCACCAGTAGCTGTTGCTGCAAGAAACTTGCAGAGTGCTATTGTAAGAAATCCAATAGAGGGTTTATCTAATTTGTTATCTAACGTAATGCTAGAGACACAAAGAGGTGGTGCCAAACAAGGATTAAAAAGTATAATAAATATTCGTGCTTCTAATGCCGCATTGCGTGGGTCTATGGACGGTATGAAAAATTTAATGCGTGATCCTGTACAGGCAAATGATTTTAGTAGATATATATTAAGTGAATATCCTGAGATGCATAAGATGATGTACGAAAACTTACATGAACTGCAACAGGGTTTAGGTAGAGGTCAAGCTACTGGTATAATAGGTAAAAACTTAGACGAGATGTTAAGCATGGCTGAAGATTTAAGCAATGTTATAAACACACCAAACAGAATACAAGAACATGCAATACGTAATGCCACTTTCTTTGCAGAACTTAACCGTTTGGTTAAACGTGAGTGGGGTATAGATAACTTTCAAGATAGATTAGAAGCTGGTGAACTTGCAGACTTTATGAATGACACAAGTAAAGTTAGACCTAAAGACGGTAGATCATTTAATAATTTATTAGCTGACTCTGTAGATAAAGCACTTAAAGTTACGTACTCTGGGCAACCAGAAAATCTTATACTACGTAGAACAGCAGAGTTAATTACTAAATCAGGTATAGGCACAGTGTTTATACCTTTTCCTAGATTTATTGCTAGTGGTATTGAATTTTTTGGTGAACTTGCTAGTGGTGCAGCAGGTCCATTAGGTAGGAAGTTAAGAAATGCTTTTGGTAAGGGTGTTAAAGGGCCAATGACACCTAAAGAGTTTGATAAAATAGCTAAAATGATGGTAGGCTGGGGTTTATTTGGAGCTTATACGGCATATCATAGTAGTGATAATCCAGATAGACCAGAAAACTTTGAGCAATTACCTGTTCCTTTTAATGATAAAAATATGAATATTGTAGGTACTTATCCTTTAGCACAAGCTAATTGGATAGGAAGAGCAGTTAATGAAATTAAAGATGGAACAATGGAAAGTTGGGATGGCGCAGATAAATTTTTTGAATTGTTTCTTGGCGGTGCTGGTCTTAGGGCTGGCGCTGGTAATATTGTTGTAGAAGAATTACAATCACTAGGTGCTAGTATTGATGGAGGTGATAAGTTAAGTAAAGAAAAAAGAAGAGAAGCTATAGCTAAAGTGTTTGGTCAATGGATGACTTCGTGGGGTGCTCCATTGTTTCAGATGATAGATTTAGATAGAGGTTTGGGTATTAGAACTACAGACCGTAAAGAGGTAGCACCAGAGTTTACACTAGACAATGAATTATCTCAAGTACAAATTCAAGCTAGAAGATCAGCAGAACAACGAGGCGGTCTTATGACTGCTGAAGAAGAAGCTGCACTACCTGATAGACAAACTGTAACTGGTTCAGAAGAAAAACGCACAGGTGGATTACTTAAATTATTTGGTGGTATTGATTTAAAAGATAGAAATGATGATATAGAATATCTATACTCTATAGGTTATGACGATCCAAACTTTGCACTAGGTAGTAGGCACAAAATAAGATCGGTTCGTAATGAACAAAACGAAATGATGAGCAAGTATTTACCAACAGTTATACGTCAAGCTAAACGTGACGCAGAACGTGCAGAGATAAGGTGGAATAAATCAATAGGTCTACAAAAGAAAAACAGTCTTAAACAGTACCTAAGAACTGTACAAAAAGATTCTGTTAACGAAAATTTAAAAAGTTATTTAGATTTAATCCGTACAGCAACGGAAAAGAAAGCATTACTAAGAAATCCTTTAGCATACAGTACTTATCAGTACTCAAAACTACCAGAACAAAGAAGGAGAAAAGCAGAGTTACTATTTGCAGAAAATTACCCAACGATAGAGCTTGATTTAGGAAATAGAAAACATATAGATGTGTTAATTACATTAGGCAAAATAAAGTGAGGGGCAATTAAGCCCCTCTTTTTTTATCTAGTGTCACCACTTCCACCAATTGTACCTGCATCTTTCCTAGCCATGAGTTTCTTTTCATTCTGTCCTGCAATCATACCCAAGGTAAGGTTAAGATCAGTAGCTAATGCAGCACAATACCAGAGTACATCACCTATCTCACTGGCTATGTCCTCTCTCCATGTATCAGGTCTGTTTTCTGGGCCATCACGTATAAGTTTCTTAACTTTGTTGGCTACCTCTCCTGCCTCACCAGCTAACCCTAACGCAGGATATAGTATCTTGTGTTGTTCAGGATAGATTGCAGTACGTGATGCACTCCTTTGATATGCGTTAAAGTCAGACATGCTGTACTTCTCCTTTAGGAACTGCTCTGCCTCTGCCTGTAGTTCGTTCATACTCCTTCACCCTTTTAAGTTGTTCAAAGTAGGCTTTGTTAAACCCACGTTCCCATTCACGATGTTGCATCGTATCCTTATCGAATGGGCTTGTTAGGCTACTACCATTTTTAAAAACGGAATAGCCCATTTGGTATTGCACTCTTAGTGGTGCATCATGTTTACCTAAACCACGAGAGGCTCTGCTTTTATTATTGTTCTTCATAAGTATTCTCCTTATGCTATTTTAAGTTTATGTTCTGCGTGTTCTTGTAAAAAAGATAAAGGTAGTATTGTCATTAGATCACCTCTGGTAGGACGTGTGTGTAATCCAAATTCCCCTCTGTAATAATCCTTACACTTCTCATTTATTTTGTCAATAACTCTTTCTGGTTTAACTAAGAAAAAGTATTCATCAGTTTTAATTGCAATGTACCTGTCAATACCATTAGGTACACCCCAACCTTTTGCTGATTCATTATTAGGTGGACGCTTAACTGTTTTTAGTTCCCACCAAATAGTATTATCTACAGGACCATTACGATACTTACGTTTAGCTGCTTTGACATCCACTCTACCAAACTCTTTGTCTAGTACATCCCAATGTTCGTTAACGTTTTCATTCCAGTTAGCTTCACGTACAACGTGACTACCTCGTAGTGCAATAAACTCTTGCTCTGCTTCTGTTCCTTCTCTATAAGAATTTGTTTTTTGCATAAGAATACTCCGATTCTGTTTAGGTTTCTAGTGATTTCTTTATCTTGTCAATCAGAATGTCATTCGTAACATTAAGACTGGCAAGCTGATACTTCAGTTGGGTAACTAACTTATTACAATACGATAACTCACCAAGGAGTTTATTTTGTTCCTCAGTAAAGTTATCTGTATTGTATTCTGTTTCACCTATGGTGACGGTAGCCATGTTTATATCTCCTTATACTAAGTCTACTATTTCGCATACGTCACCAGAGCAAGCCATAGTTTGCATTGCTACGGTGTTATCGTCTTTCTCGTACTCAGACAGCCCAGCCCAATCAATACGTTTAGGCATAGACTTTAGTAACACATTGTAGGCATCTTTGTCTATCTCTTGGTATGGTGCCTGTTGATAGGTATGTTCAGAGTGTGGTAAAAATGATACACCTGACATCTCATCAAAGTATTTGTATACAAAGGCACCTACTTCCATCCACTCTTCCTCACGAACAGAGATAGTAACGCTAGGTTTATGCTCACAAAAATGTCGTTGATATTTAAGCCACATCTCTAGTTGCTCAATGGCAGTCATATCATTACGTGTAACCGATTTTGCAGGTGACTTAATAGGAAAACTAAACACTGTAGTAGTGTCACCTTTCATAACGCATGGCTCACTAGGTATACCCTGATCCATCATAAACTTTGTTAACGGATCTTTATTATCACCACGCACAGTGCGGATATAATAGGGGCTATGGCGAGCATGTATGCCAGAGGCACTATCCACCAGTTGCGAAACTGTTCCCGATGGTTTAATGCACGTAATTGCAGCAGCAACAGGTATACCAAGACGATCAGCCCATTCAGCATTAGTAGATACAGCGATCCCACGTAGATGTTCAAGAGTACTTTCCAATTCTTTGTTGCGTAATGTCATCAAAGGGTTGTCCATTATCCCTGTGAGTGACACACCAAGCAGTCGTTCTTCTTCTGTATTTGTAGACCACACCTTTCGCAGATATGGGAATTTTGTGTACGTTGATTGGATAGTTCCCAGAATTGTTGCCAAACGGATTTTTCGTTCAAGATCTTCCATAGTGTCTGTAGCACGTACAACAACTTCCGTAAGATTACAGAACTGATATGGACGCAAGATGATCTCACTACATGGATTAGTTCCAAACTCGTGATCTGGATCTCTACGCCCAAACTTTTTAGCTTGGTTTTTAGCTGCTTGACGATTGTATACACCACGTTCTCCTGATTTACTTTCAACTAATGCTTGCCACTCACGCATGTATGTTTCCATGTCGGGCTTCTCTGTATAACTAACACTGTTATTTGCTAATGCACGATGTGCAGCAGTCTCCCACCACTGACCTGACTTAGCATGACGCATACGGTCATCAGATAAATTAGATAAACTAATCATAGCTGATCGACGCACACCACCCACTACAACAATCTGACCAATGAAACACATAAGATCGTGACACTCAATGCTAGATAGCTTACGTCCTTGTGCATTCTTGAATGTAGTGATAGCAAAATTAAATAGTTCTACTAATGGTGCAGGGCCACTAGCTCTACCACCAAATATTTTTAGTCTTGCCCCAGCAGGACGTACCTTAGAGACATCCCACTTAGGGATCTCACCAGCCCATAGGAGTGCCAACACTTGACGGAAAGCTTTAGCCCAACCTTCCTTACTATCCTTGACAACGACTGTTGTATCACTGTCGAACAACTTAGGAACTTCAGGGAGCTTAGATACGAACTGACGTTCGACACTAAAGCCGACACCAGTACCACACAAGAGAATGAACATAGCCTCATCAAAGGACTTAGGATCATCTACGGGTAAGTAACTACAGTTATAACCTGCAGTGTTGTCACGCTCTAATGCCTTACCTGCAGTCATCATAGCCCTCATACTAGGCGTAACCTCTTGACCTAAGATAGCGTCACGAATTTCGTTAGCAATCTTGTTATCGACTAAATTGATAACAACATTATCTATGTAACGTCCTACTGTCTCGCTCCAATTTTCTCTTCGTCCTTCATTTTCAAGCCATCGTGCATACCGTGAAGTATGAATGAAGGATTGATAGTCTGTTGGTAAATAATTATCCATGTGCATCACTCCGTTATTAATTTTATTGATTTAATTTCCATACCATCTACATCGTAGATAAATTCCTGTAGTGCATCCTTCACTTCTTCTTCGACAAAGCCATCCACAGGAATAGGATATTCGTCTTCGTCTATTTTTAATGTAAGAAATACTTTAACTATCACCGTTCTCTTCCTCAATCAACTGATTCAGATACCACTGTGCTTTCTGTAAATCTTCTATGCCATTCTTATATCTGTATCGCCATAGGTATTTCATAATGTTACCTTGTAAGTAATACTGAAACCCTTCTTCACCAGTTGCTGCACGAATAGCATCAATACATTCTACCCCTGCAAAGTTGTAATGCTCTGGTGAGTTTACCATATCTTTATTTGACATACGTATCTCCTTTAATTAAACTTTACTTTAACTACATTACCTTCAACACTTTCCACTGTAGCCTTTGGTGTGTTATCTTCTTCTTCTAACACATCATTAGCATACTTGGCAAGGGTTTCTCGTATGTCAGTACTATCTTCCATAGCTGGGATAGATGCACAAACCATGTGACACATCCGCATTAGATTAACGTAGTCATCGTCTGTTGTAGTGTTCTCTCCTGTAGTAACAGTGCCTACCATTAACTCTCCTGTCCAGCTACCCTTCTTGTCTAGGAATGGTGTGATACGTATGATAAAATCATTTGGATCAAAGTCCATAAATACTTTTTCTTCTGCCATATTATTTCCTCTTCACTTTTTTGTATGGAAAATGTATTAGATCAGGGTGCATGTCCTTACCTTTTTCATTTAGCCAATCTTCTGGAATGATCCTATCGTAAAACAAGATCTTATTTTTTTCACACCACTGACCGTAGGTTGTCTTAGCACCTTTACTCAGCTTACGTCTACTACTTTCAAACACAAACCTAATGTCTAGCTTTGGATGCTGTTTCTTAATAGCGGCATGTTTACGTCTATCATCTGATGTAAACCTACCTTTAGTTTCTATTATGATCCCATTAGGTAACACAAAGTCTGGGGTATAGGTGCGGTACATAAGATCTTCCCATTCAATCTTTATGGCTTCATACTTGACACGAACATTACGCTCCACCAAGTAGTCTTTTACTTTGATCTCTAGCCCACTCCTATACCCATGCTTTAGAGCAGCGGCAAACTGCTTGCCATACATTAGATGCGCCACAACCCATTCCAAGGACTAGGCAAACTACTTACAGTAGACACACCTAGTGAGCGTAGCTCTTGTCGCACCGCATCTTCCGCAGCCTTACGTGCTTCCATAGCTGAACGTAGTCCTGCATATCTAGCTTCGTGTAGCTGTTTCTTACGCTCTGCAATGTCCTTTTCCATAGCAGCAATCTGCTCCTGCATTTCTTTTATTTCTTCATCACCTAACATTTAATACTCCTTTATTTCTATGTATGGTACAATGGGTTTTACCTTAGCCTGAGACACCTTAGATGGTAGCTCTTGTAGGGTAGGATAACACTCAAACCTGTAATCACAGAACTTACAATTGCTATTCAATACTTTGTTGCCTGATGCCTTACCTCTGAATGTTTCAGGTATAGGATCAAAACAACGCTTGAACTCATTAGTATTTACTGTGTCAACAGTATCTTCTAATATAGTAATCTCTTTGTCTATGTCAAGACCGTCTGCTGGAACATATTTAATTCCACCATTGGCTTTGTTGACTACCCACCAGCCA
>Ga0209631_10002943_pt1 | contig 19990 bp, 24 predicted proteins | sample COG_08_FD_184752 | JGI IMG/M metagenome (GOLD analysis project Ga0209631, IMG submission 184752) | Pelagic Microbial community sample from North Sea - COGITO 998_met_08 (SPAdes) (version 2) | ecosystem: Environmental > Aquatic > Marine > Neritic zone/Coastal water | place: Helgoland, sampling...
GGCGAGATGAATATGTAGATTTATTTGATAGATAAAGTTCATTTAGGTTGAATACAATAATCTACAATTACCTTCACTAAGATCTAAAACATTATAACATATGTTGTATAAATTTAAATCATATTTATATGCTTTTTTTTTTGGTGATTCATTTGGTATAGGATTTTTAAAATTAATTGCAAATTCTACTTTATTTAATGCAGTAAAGTTACAAGCTCCACTTGGTTGATATATTTCTGGAAATAATGAAAAAGAATACATCATTACTCCTGAAATACACTTGTTAGTATGATGAATAAGGGGTTGGATTTTATTAAAATATTCATAATCTTTATTTAATCTGATACCTCCATTAAATTTTATTTCCATAGATTCTGGAATATTTTCCTGAAAATATTCATAATTTTCAATATTTATATTAGGTATTTCATTAGATTTTCTATACTCCCATTTATCTAGTAAACTTGAAATATCTTCATTATTTAATGTTTGTTGGCTATAAATTAGTAAATCTTCAGTTAAAATTGAGGGTATTGATGGATCTTTATCTGTTAATACCCATTTATCTATTTGATATTCAATTTCTTTATAATCAACATCTTTAATTGTTTTAAAAATAACTCCAAATTTATCCTTATTAATTTTAACATTTTTAGTTTTATTAGTATCACCTCTAAAATTTCCTAATAATGAAATTGCACTAATTGATAATTGTTTTGGTTTATAATCTGTTTTAATTAATAAATTTCCAGCTAAATCGTGTAATTTATCATTACTTTTTAGCATATTTTCATAATTATTATTTAATGTTTCAAATTTAGTATTCACTAATTTAAATTGTTTAATACATAAATTTAAAAATTGATTTTGATAATCTAGATTATTATTTATCAATGATTCATCATCAAAATTAGTATAATTAGAATGATTATTAATATCAATCATATCTGACCTTTTTATATTAAAAATAATCTCTTTTGATGGATGATATAATTCTGGTTTAATAGTTACTTCTCCAATATTTCCTAAATGTTCTGATTTAATTACTGTATCAATAAAAAATTGTCTGTTTTCTTTTTTAATTTTCTTTGATGTTTCCGGTTCTAAAAAAATATAATCTACAAGTAAAGTTGGAGATAAATTCCATTGATTTAGAGAACTTTTAATAAATTTTTTAAATTCATGTTCAATTTTAAATGGTTTAATTGTATTTAATTTATAAATTTTATTATTATTCCATTTTTCAAAACCATTTGATAGTATTTTTTTATCTAAACTATGATCAATTGTAGTACCTTCTTCATCCTTAGAAGGAGACAAATCTATTTCTTCTATTGAAGATATTGTATATAAATCTTTTATAGCTTTTAATTCAATCTGCATTCGTATAATTATATCCTGATTTAATGCATGGAATGGTAAATTTAATCCTTTATTTCTTGAAAACCATAAGGGTATAGGAACTATAATATTTTGTTCTGAGATTGAAGGTAATGAATTATAGTATTTATTCAAATAATTAACATTATTTTTAAGATAAGTTTCTGAATTATTATTAATCATATACATTTGTTCTATATTTCGGTATGGATTATTTATTTCATCCACATTTCCAGTCATTTTATAAAAGTTTTTTAGGTCTTCTTTATTTAATTTCATAGAATAGTAATTATCAATAAATTCCCCTGTAATCGTCTCAATTAATTTATCTCCAATATAAAATTTAACAGTATTTATAATATTGGTTCCAATTTTTTTTATCCATTTAAAATTTTCATTATTACCATAATTAGAAAAAATATTTGGGAGTTCAAATTGAAAAAATATATCTGATAATAAATCAGCATTTCTAGGTATTGTTGTATATAAGGTTGTTGTATTATTATAATTCAGTTTATCATTTCCATTAAAAAAAATTTTAATATTTTCTCTAGCATAATTGTGGTATTTTTTATATACACTTTTAAAAAAGGTTATTTGTGGATTACCATTTATATAATTATCCTCACTACCCATAGAAGCTAATTGTAATAAAGCACCAGTCATTATTTTATTATAATATAATTAGTTTTAAATATAATTTTTTTATTTTTTTTATATAAAATATTTTTATTAATTATTAGTAAAAAATAATTAATAAAAAATATGAATCCACAAAATGAAGTCTTAAAAAGAATTATTTTTAAATTTTTAATTCCGAAAAGATGTAAAAATTGTAATGAAAAAATAAATAATAATATTAGTATGTGTATCCTGTATATGGCATTTAAATAATCCAAATAATATGTTGTGGAATTAAGATATCAATTGTCCTTTAATCCTTTTTAACAAATTATTATCATCTCCTTTTAAAAAATCAAATCCTAGAGAATGTAACATCAATAATTTATCACTCATAGATAAATTAGTTTTTTTCAATAGATTTGTTTGAATTTTTACTGTCTGCCAAATTTCACCTATTGTATCTAATCGAAGATGATCAGGCGTTACAACAATCACACTATTAGTGTTTATTTGAATTATAATACCATGAAAAATATGCCTTTCATTAGAAAATTTAACAAATTCACCTACATTCCATTTAGAATTATGTTCTATTTCTATATTTTTGTTCAATTCCAACTTATTTGATTTTATAGACATGATTTTTTTTTATATTTATATATTTTTTTGGAATAAAAAAAATAAAATTAAATCAAATTTTTTAAACTTTTAAAAATTATTAATTTTCTAAATATACATTATAGATAGATATCTAATGAGTAAAAATAGTTGTGCCTCATGTAAATCAGTTAATATAAAAAAAATTATAAAAACAGATAACAGTAAAATACCAAAATGGTTAGAAAAGAAAGACTATATTAGTCAATTTATAGACAGTATCAGTTTAAAACCATTTAAAAACGAAAATTCAAATATGAAATTAAAAATAAATGTTGGTTCTCAACATAAAAATAAATATATTCTTTATTGGGGAGCAGAATCTAGCATTCTTTCAAAAAAAAGCAAATCAATTTTAATTAATGATGCCAAAAAAGCATATGGTATTAGCAAATCTAAAACTATTTCTAATTATGGTGTAACTAAAGTAGATAATGAAGGTAATGTTAATTTGTTTTTTGATTGTCCTCAACCATATAGCACTATTGAAAAAGGAAAAAAGGATAGAGAAACTTTTTATAGACATATTCATTTTTGTTTTTCAAATAAACAAAAATCATGGAATTCTGCAGTTTATACTAAGATTATTATATGTGAATTATCATTAAAGGAAACTATAAGGCTTCATAAATCTGGATTTATTGTATTAATTAATGCTTTACCATGTGAATATTATGCTAAAAGCCATATTCCTAATTCATATAATCTTCATAATAAAAAAATAAAAAAAATGTCACAAAAAAAACTATTTGAGTGGTTTAGTGAAGTGGTAAAATTAAATTATCCAAAAATTCACAAACTTATACAAAATAAAAAATTAAATATATATGAAATACCAATTGTAGTTTATTGCGCACATAAAGATTGTAATGCTGGATATTTATCAGCTATAGAATTGTTAAAAAAAGGATTTGTCAATTTAATAGATTTTAAAGGAGGAATGAAAGAATATTTAAGTAAAAATATGAAAGGTGGTAATTCACCATATCCTAATTCATTAGATAAACATATAATACATGATAAATGGAATCATTAAAAAAAATAAAAAATAAATTTTTAAATTCACCAATTTTTATTCCATTCCTTTATGGTATAATTATTGCTCATACTAGAATTACAACGACAACATATTGCATGTAAGTTATCTAATTTATCACTTCCACCTTTGCTACGTGGAATATCATGACCTACTGTAAAATTAAAAACATTAATTCTATTTTCACACCAATTAATACTACATTTACCCTCAAATTTTGGTCCCATAGATTTAATCCAAACTTGTTCTCTAACAGCTTTTGGGATATTAGTTGAAAATAATCTTTTTATAAAAAACATTTTTTTTTTATTAATATTATAAAATAAATAATAAAAATTATCAAATTATTATAATATGAAATTAAATAAAAATGAAATATTAGAAGAATTTTCAAGATTAATAATAAGTGCTTTAACTTTAGTAGCAGCATTGGCATGGAATGATGCTTTTAGAAATTTTTTCCAACAATATCCTAGTTTACAAAAAAATGGTCCATGGATTTATGCTATATTGGTTACATTTATTGTAATAATAATAATGAGTATAGTAACTCATTATAAAGAAAAATGTAGTGGTGATAGTAAAAAAAATAAAAAAATAATAAAAAAATAATAAAAATATAAACAAGTAAAATTTTATAAATTATTACATACAAAAATGGAATATTGTATTCCATTAAATTTTATAATATGCACCGGTTTGGATGTTTTTAATGCTGTGCGATGTAACTTGAGCAGTCATCACGTTCATTAAAAACATCTAAAACAAAATTAATAAAATTTACGGGCATAAAATACTTATGTTGATTTTTTGCCAATTTACATCCATAAAAAACAATATCAACTAAATTATCACTGTAATTTTTTTTCATAAAATCTTTAAAAGGCAAAAAATGTTTATCATAATGATGTGTATCTAATTTATTTTGAAATAAATATATTTTTTTGGGAGGGCCATTTTTTTTAATAATATCATTTATATTATCATAATTTATAAGTGAACCATGATATTTAATTTTTTTTATAAGTTCATTCCAATAAATGTGTTTATCTAAATATATTTGGGAATTACCTATTATTGCATACTTATTAAAATATGATGAAAATTTTAATGCAGGATAACCACCACCAGACGTTCCTGCAAATAAAACTTTTTTATAAGATTTTGATTTTATTACATTATCGATTATATCTATATACATTGTTTCATTATCCATATTATTAGTTGATAAATACCAAGATAGGTCGAGTCGTTTATTAGAGAATTTATTTACTAAATTATCACTTATTGATAAAATATCTACTTCTTTTATATTATAATAGGCACCTCTATATACAGGAAGAGAATTATTACCAACTGATCCATGAAATAAAATTAGTAAATATTTAGAATCGTTCTTTTTATGATAATAAAAACGTGAATCTTTATATTTAAATTGATGTTGTGTTTCATTTATATTTTTGAATTTACTTTCAATATTTAATATCTTTATTGGAGGAGCCCAATTGTAAGGATTTTCAATAAGTCGCGATTTGTAATTTTTTTTCAATTGTCTTCTAATATGAAATGGTAATTTTTTCATATATTCTATATGCAGAATAATTTTAAGACATGTAATTTCGTAGGAATATATTACCTTCATTTATATTTTTTTAATTTAAATTATCGTAAAAAAATATATGATTAATTTATTTTTTAAATAATAAATCACACATTCCATTATTAAATTTTATAATATTAAAATATTTGGAATATATGTATATGTTATATTTATATCCTAAATAATTAGTAGTTTCATATTTATTTGGTTCTTTTAATTGCATATTAAATGTTACATTTTTTATATGATTAAAATTACATTTACCAGAAGGTTGATGATCATCGGGATTTAATGAAAATGAATAAATTAAAATCTGATTATCATCGTAATTATTATTATGATGCATATATGGTTGCAAAACATTAAAATATTTATTTTGTTTAGTATCTAATCTAGGTATTGTATCATAAATTATTTTTATGTTTTCAATTATATTTCGGTTATAAAATTTAATATTATTTTTATTTATATATGGAATATCATCTACTGATCTGTATTTCCATATTTTCAAAAAGTTAATTATATCATTTTTATTATAACATTTTTTACTTTCCAAAAAAACATTGGAATTTTCAGTAATTAAATTCCATTCGTCTGATTTTAATGCCAATTCAATAGATTTATTATCATCAGTTACAAATGCACCTAAAAAATAAATTGGAGATTTATCTTGATGATTTTTAGATTCCTCATAACTTATTCTATAAAAATTGTTCTGAAAATCTAAATAATTTGTTTCTAATTCATCATCAAAATTGGTAAAATTCATCCATTTATTTCTTTTTGATATATCATTTCTTCTTCCAATTATAATTAATTCTTTTACTTGACTATACAATTCTGCCTTTAATTCTACATATCCTGATTGATTTTCAAAAGTTAATTTGGTCATTGGTTCAACTAAATAACTTAAATCACCAACTGTGTTATACCATAATTTTTCTTTTTTATCTAAATATATGTAATTTACATCTAAATGAGGATCTAATATCCACCTATCATCTGTAAAATATTTTAAAATATCATCTGTTTTATTTATTAGATCAGATGTGGTATGTTGATGGTGAAAAATATTATAATTATTTATATTATTATTTCCATTTAATGGTTGTAATTGATCATCGATTGGATTTTTGAATTCTAGTAATTTGGAATCTACTAAATTTACTAATTCTTTTATGGGTCTAATTGTAAGAATTATATTAGCGTCATGGTATTCTAAATTCATTATAGGTAAAGCATTACCTATATCTCTACAAAACCAAAAAGGTATAGGTATTCTAAGTTTTTGTTTTTTAATTGAAGGACTATTTTCAAAATTAGAATCAATAAATTTTTTGTTATCTTTATTAAAAGTTTTATTTTTGGAATAATTAGGATATTTATTCTCTAAATATTTATTAGGATTATAATTAAAATCTGTATTACCAGATATTTCATTTATTAATTCAACTTTTTCATTTGTTTGACTAGTTTGATAATAAATGTAAATATATTCACCATCATATTCTTCAATAACATTACCTCCAATATTTATTTTAATATTTTTTATCATAGAGAATCCTAATTGATTAATCCATCTTAGTTGATTTGGATTAGTCATATCTATATCCTTCATTAAACTATTTGATAAAACATCTGGAATATTAATTTCCAAATATATTTGTGATATTAGATCACCGTTTTTTTCTAATTTTAATTTTAATTCTGTTGGTTCATTAAGATCTAATACATCTTTATTAAAATTCATTCTTACAAATTGCATTGCAAAATTAGAATAATGATTATAAACAGATTTAAAAAAATTTATACTGGGTTTCACAGTAAGATAATCATTTTCAGTTCCTATTGCAGATAAAATTAGTCTACTACCACCCATTTTTTATAATATATGTATAAATAAATATGATAATTAATTAGCAAAAACCAAACCTGCTAAACCATTTCTAAAATCTAATAAATTATAATTTATAAAATAAAAATTAAAATCATAAGTATATGGTGCAGATTTGATATATAATTTCGGTTCCTTAATATCTAGATTAAAATTAATTAAATTGATTTTAGAAAAATTACATGAACCTGTAGGTTGAAAAATTTGTGGATTAAATGAAAATGAATAAATAGGTATATGATCTAAATTTTCAGATTTATGATGTTGAAAATACTGTAGATGTTCAAAATATTTTCTCTCTTTTTCCTGTAACATAACATGATTATTTAGACTAATAGACATATTATTCAGTATATTTGAAGTATAAAATTTATGATTTATCAAGTTTATAGATGGGATTTTTTTTGATTCTCTATAATTCCAGATATCTAATAATTTTTCAAAATCATCTGGAGTATATAAATAATCTGATTCAATTAATTTATCATTATTAATACTATTCCATTTAATTAGATTATCAGATGTATATAATTTTACTGTATCATCATTTAGTTTTCTAAATTGTCCTAAATATTTTATTAAATTTTCATTATTTAATTGAGATTCTTTTTCTGATAATTCTAAAAAATATGTTTGATAACTTTTATAATCCTGTTCTAAATAATCTAAATTAGTAAAATTTGACCAATCATTTCTTAAATTTACATCATTTCTTCTAGGTGCAATAAATAATTCTTTAATTGGATGAAATAATTTCATTTGCACTATTTTTTTACCAGCAATATTATCTGCTTTTCTTAAAATTACCTGTTCAATTAGATATTTTTGATTATTTTTAACCAATATATTTCTCTCTTCGTTATCTAAAAATATATAATTAACTTCGAGACTTAAATCTAAATTCCAATTTAAATTGTTCAAAAATGAACTAAAAGTAATATTATCTGAGGGAGATTGATAATAAAATCTTTCTATTACATCATTTTCACTATTATTATTAGCTGGATCTACATATTGTGGTTTATTAATTTCTATTGTTTCTTTTTTCATTAATAATATTATTTCACGAATTGGTCTTAACTCTAATTCTATAAAAACTTGGTGATATGATAATGATAAAATTGGAAAAGCTAAACCATTATTCCTAGAAAACCAAAAGGAAAGAGGAATATATAAATGTTCAGATGAAATAGTAGGTTTATTATCAAAATTTTTATTAATATATTTTTTATTATTTTTTGTATAAAATTCTGTATCTGTATAACCTCTATATTCTTTATCAACATTACCAACAGGATTATAAATACTTTTTTTATTTCCGGTCATCCTGTCATTTAAAATATTTTTTTCAGGAGAATTAAATAAATGATGATAAATAAATAAAAATTCCCCATCTATTTCTTCTATTAATTGATTGTCTATAATAAATCTAGCTCTTTTTATAATCATTGTTCCTACATTTTTAATATATTTAAATCCTTTATTCTCTCCAATATCTGAATATATTTCTGGTAATTTAAATTTTAAAAAAATGTTGTTTATTAGGTCACCATTTCTAAGAATTGGTATTTTTACATGAGTACTAGAATTATAAGATAATTGCTCATTATATCCTGATTTTAATTTATCAGTTCTCATTGAAAAATTTGTATGTCTCATATATACTTTTTTAAAAAAGGTAATTTTTGGTTTAGCATTTAAATAATTATTTTCATCACCAACAGCCGATAATTGTAAAGAACTAGCCATTTTTTTAAATATATAATATAATTATCTTTTAATATTAAAAAATATATATATATAATAAAAAAAATATGGGAAGAAAAAAATCAGCTGAAAAAGAAAAAGAATTAAAAAAAAAAAAAGAATGTAAAGAAAAAGGTTTAATTTATGATAAGGAAACAAAGGAATGTAGAAAAAGACTTAAAAAAAAAAAAGCTAAGAAGAAAGTATCTTCTCCTAAAAAGAAAAAATCTCCTAAGAAAAAGCCTAAAAAACAATGCAAATGTCTAGATAGCAAAATTACAAGAAAAGGAGAAGTAAAATGTGTAAAAAGAAATCCAGCTCGCTGTCGTTTATCTGGTAATTGGTATGTTGAAATGGAAAAAAAAAATATTATTGAAATAAAAAATATAAATAAAAAAAAAATTATCAAAAAAGCATGCACATGTGTTGATTTTAAAAAAAATAAAAAAGGTAAATATATATGTTTAAGTAGAGTGCCAAAAGGTTGTCGTAACTTAGTTAAAAATTGGTATCAACATCTAGATGATGTAATTAAAGAGAACGATAAAAATCTGGGTAAATTAGAACAATCTCCTAAAAAAAAATCTCCTAAAAAAAAATCTCCTAAAAAAAAATCTGAAAAAAAAATAATATTAATATTAAAGTCTGCAGAAGATCATAATGGAGCATTTGATAAAGATGGTGATCGTGGATTATTTACAGTATTTCAAAGTTATATTGATTTAAGAAAAAATGAATTAAAAAATAATAATTATGAAATGATTTATATAGATAAAATATCTAACGTTTATCAGATACATGATATTTTAAATAATATCAAATACAAAATAGCACATTTAATAATTATGTCCCATGGGAATGTAAATTCCCTTTATCTATCACATGAGGGTGTAATAAAAAGTAATACCAAAGAGATGGATATATTAGCAAATTCATTAAGAGAGAAGTTGTTACCACATGCAAGTATTTTACTTCATAGTTGTTTAGTAGGAGAAGGAGGACCTAATGCATATAACTTTTCTAGTAATTTAGCAAAAAAGATACCAGGACATATAATATATGGATCTGAAAAATCTATAAATAGAGGTGATTTAGATTTGCAATTTATATTTACTAGTGAAGAAGATGGTTCATTATTACCTATTTATCATATTGAAAAATATCCATTGTATGATTTTTGTTATAAGAACGATGGCAAAAAATGTTAAATTAAAAAAAAAAAAATTTTATTTTATTTTAATACTTCCATATTCATTACTTGTGATGTACCTAATACATTTAAAACTGACTTATCTTTACAATCAAAATTTACTAAAACAAGATCATCTACTTCTAAATCAGGTTCTTTTATTATTAGTAAATTCCATAATATCTTTAAAACCTCCTTTTTCTAATATTCTTACTAAACTACTAAGATTTCTAACATCATATATATTTTTTATTAATGCATTACCATTAACATTAAGTTCTCCACATAAAAAATATTTTGCCATTTTTATATTTTTTTATAAAAAAATAAATCTTTAAACTTATAAATTTTATATATATTTAAACATATTTGTAAAAATATTATTTGATAAATACATCTCAACTTTAATATTTGCGCTTCCAAATTTAAACAACCAATGTCTAGGTATAAATAATATATTATATTCTCTTATTATTAATGCTATTGATTTTACCTCATTAAAATGCTTCTTATCAAGGCTAAAATTAGATAAATTTGCTTTTTTACTAGTTATTTTTTTAAATTTTCCCTTAAATTTAGGATTAATTACCTCCACTACTAATTCTTTTTTAGATCTAATTAACAATATTTCGTTATTATGTGATAAGTAATTACTATTAGTATTATATATAAATTCCTTTTCCTGAATTGTTATTGATGAATAAAGATTATATTTTTTTATATTACTAACTAAACTAATTTTTTCTATAAAAGTTATAATTAATGGATTAGATTGATTATAAAGTTCATTTCCATTTACATAATCTAATTCTTGTTGATCGATTGTATAATTTTCATTGTAATAACTATATTTTCTATAATGCATTAATAAAAAAATTATTAAACAAAATAAAAAAATTCTAAGACCACTTTTCATTTATATAGTTATTAGATTATACTTTAAATTAATTAACTTATTAAATTATAATTTTTATTTAAAGTTATTTTAGAGATACTATCTATAACACACACAAATGACAACAAGAAGAACAGCAAGAGTAAAATGGTTTAACCCTAGAGCCGGATATGGTTTTTTAACTGATGTAGAAACATCTGAAGATGTATTTGTTCATCATAGTAAAATTGTAACAGGTGAAAATGTTTACAAAACCCTAACACAAGGAGAATATGTAGAATATGATACTACAAAGGATGATAAAGGTAAAACTCTCGCATCCGAGGTAACTGGTGTTAATAAAGGACCATTATTGTGCGAAAGGCCTAGAAGACCTAGAAGAGCGGGTGATGAAGGTGGTAGATCCAATTCTTTTAGAGGTAGAGGCAGAGGACAAGGAAGAGATCAATCTCAATCTCAATCTCAATCTCAATCTCAATCTCAATAAATATTTAAAAAAATTAAATTTTTTTATTTAATTTAATTTTTTAACCAAAAATATAATTAAAAAATGAAGGTTCTCTTACTCTTCTTCTACGGATTCTAACTAGAATTAAATCTATTTTTTTTCTTTCTTTTCTTGTTAATTTTATATTATATTTTTTATTACACAATTCACATTTTAAACTTTTTGATCTTTTAATCCATTTTAAAAGACATTCTCTATGTATAAATTTAATACTACCCTTACAATTACAAAAATTTTCTAAATTACCATTCATATAACATATTCTACAAAAATTATCCTTGTCACAATTAGGATCAGGATGAACCTGATACTTGGAATTTTTAATTCCCATTATTATATATATTTTTGAAAAAAAAATTATATAAAAATAATAATTATAATTATATTAATGGAAGATCTTAAAAATTTTTTTATAGGTGGATTAAGTTCAGGTATTTCAAGAACATTTGTTGCACCAATTGAACTATATAGATTACAAAGACAAAATAAATTTATACCAAATTCTACATTAAAAGCTGTTTATAAAAAAGAAGGTATATCATATTTTTGGAAAGGTAATGGGGTTAATTGTATTAGAGCATTTCCTCAATTTGCTATTAATTATACAATATTCCAAAAATTAAAAAAATTTAACAGTAATAATTTTGTTAATGGTTGTATTTCAGGATCAATTTCTATGATTATAATTTATCCATTAGAAACAACTAGAACTTTTTTATCTTTACAAACCAATAATAATAAATATAGTGGAATTTATGATGTAATAAAAAAAAATAATATTAGAAATTTATACAGAGGTCTTCAAATGAGTATGATTGGATTTGGTTCATGGAGTGGATTACAATGGGGTTTTTTACATTACTACAATGATTTATTTAAAAATACAGTTTTGGATACTAAATTAGTTACAGGAGGATTATCCGCAATAACTGCTGTATCTATTACCTATCCTACTGATCTAATAAGAAGAAGATTACAATTACAGGGTTTTGATAACAGTGTTCCTAAATATAATGGAATTAAGGATGCGATATTTAAAATTTACAAACATGAAGGAATTAGAGGATTTTATAGAGGTCTTCATGCAAATTATATAAAATCTGCTCCATTATTTTCTATTCAATTTTTTATAATAGATAAAATCAAAAAATGGAAGTAATAATAAATAAAATTTGATTATAAATTTACCAAATTTTATTTTTTTTAATCTAAAAATATTACAAAATGAACGGTAAAATTTCTTACAAAGAACTAAAACAACAACTTGAAGAATTAAAGAAGAAATACGATGGTTTGAAAAAAACGAAAGAATATGAAAGTCGTTCTTTTCAAGTCAGGAGAGAACCATTATCAATAGCTGAATTTCAACAACTGCGAAATCAACATCCTGTCGCTATGGATCAACATGCATATCAACTAAATGATGAAAACACCGCCAATTATAAGATGTACTTTGGTGATATGGAGGGTAATTTAGTAGAAACTCTGTATTTTGTGCCATCAATTTTTACAGTTACAAAACAAACAGTTGAATCATACGTAGATGGATTAGATGGAAGACTTACATCTATGGAATGTGTTATAAATGCATTACAATTTTTAGGAGTTTTTGATGCTTATACTGCAAATATGCTTAGAATGACCAATGTGGCATCAAACGAGGGATATAATAGAAAACAAATGGAAATGACATTGATGTTATGGGATATATTTGTGACCAGAACTAACTATAATGAGTATTCAAGATACGAAACAGTAGCAGATGATTCAGGTAACATTTTACCTCATCTATTTGATCTTGTAAAAGTGGGAAACTTCGACGTCTGGGCAAATTATATTAATAAAATATTTCGTGGAACCGTCAATCATCATGAATATTATGCCGCTAACGGTCCAGTTGATGGTAATCCTGCCTTATTATGTTGGTGGTCGGAGGCTAGCAAAGGTCATGCACATGCATTTGTAATGCTTAAAAATTCAGATAATCAATTAGTGGTTATAGATCCTATGTTAAGAAAACCATGGTGTAATTTTTATGAATGCCTTGCTATGTTTACAGAAAATGCAGCAGATGATAGAGTTTATCATGTAGTGGCTAACTCAGTAACCAGATTAACTGATTCTAGGCAACTTGAATACTTTGGGTTTAAAATAGATCCATCTGTTCGCCAGACACCTTTTAAACAAATGATTAGAATAATAGATTTAGACTATCAAGACGAACATATAGGAACTTCAGGATGCGGTGATCGTAAGTGCTCTGCAGCTGATGCACTACTTAGTTTAAACCAAGGTAATGAAAATGAAGATAACGCGTTCCCTGTTGTGCATGATGCTGAAATGGATGCTAATAATGAAAGCGATGATGATGATTTATAAATATTATTTATGATAAATTTTTATTTGATAAATTTTTTTATAATGGATTATAAAAAAATATATATATTATATATAAATAAATATGACTGCCAAAAGAAAAAGTGCAAAAAGAAAAAGTGCAAAAAGAAAAAGTGCTAGGAAAAAAAGTGTTAATAATAGACAAAAAGGAGGTGAATTATCTGCTTCTACCAAAAAAAAATGGAGAATGGCTAAACTTAAATTAGCATCAGTATCTGTAATAAAAAATTTTAAAAAAAATGTAGATAAAAGAGTTAAGACTGATTTAGTTCCAAATTTAAATGCGTTTAAAGAAGCATTATTATTTGGACAGAGAAAAGGATTAATTACATTAAAATTGAGTACTGGTAAAGAAATATTTGATACTATTGTTTTTAAAACTAGAGATCCAAAAGTATTAAGAGATTTAACAAGAGATTTTTTAAAAGAACAAAGTGGGGGTGATTTAACATCAGATATAATAAGTGCTGCATTGCCTGCAACTATGAATGTTGCTCAACTAGGAATTGATGTTGCAATAGGAACCATTTCATATTGTTTAGGATATGGTGTAGAAACAGAACAAAAAGGTGGTAAATTATCAGCTTCTACCAAAAAAAAATGGAGAATGGCTAAACTTAAATTAGCATCAGTATCAGCAATAAAAAAATTTAAAAAAACAATTGATAAAAAAATTAATAATGACTTGGTTAAAAATTTCAATGTATTTAAAGAAGCATTATTATTTGCACAAAGAAAAGGATTAGTCGTTGTTAAAAATAATAAACTAGTTTTTAAAACTAGAGATCCAAAAGTATTAGAAAAATTAACTATAGATTTTTTAAAAGAACATCAAGGGTTGAAATTAAAAAATAATGTATTATTTGGAGGTGAAGATGATTCTATAGGAGAGGCGCTTTATCGGGATGCAATGTTCCATGAATCACACAAAGATTTACTTGGGCGTGAGCAAGATATAGGTGATGCTACGCTTGAATTTACAGCGGATATGGGGTTGATATCAAAAGGAACTGCTGAATTTTTAATGGTTGCTAAATTAGGAATCGAAGTAACTTGTAAAGTATGTTCTGTTTGTTTATCTATTTATGAAGCCTTCAATTAAAAAAATCTATAGCAGGAATGTGTTAATTTTATTAAATAAATGGCAAAAACTTGTAGTGAAAACATGTGTTAGTGCATAACAAAGATAAAAAATTTATAATGAAAAAAATATTTTTTTTTTAATTATATTTAATTTAAAAACCATAAATTCCTGTTAATAAAAATTTATCATTATTTAATAAAGGCAAATGACATGCTTTTGGGACGGAATATTAAATGCATTAGAACCAAGTGATTTTACTATGTTAAGTAGAACACATGGAAGATTTACTGTTCATACTAAACCAACAACTAAAAATTTTATAAAATTACTAAAGGAAAATAATAGTAAAACTAATCATATAAAATGGCAAGGTAATACTTTAAGTAATAAAGAATTAAATGAAAATTTTATACACATTAAAGATTTTGATGAAAACTCAATTTCGAAAGGTTATTATTGTTCAACATGTGATCCTTTTTTATTTTTAACATCCAAATTATTTAAAGTAAATATAACACATAAATATCTAAAACATATCATAAAATATACAAATAGTAATAGTAAAAAAACTATATATTTTTCTTCGAATAAGGGTCATTTTTGGAAAACTTAATATAAAAAAAAATATTTTTTTATATTAATAAATGAAAACTTCATCAGTTGGATTAATATGGGTCATAGTAAATATAATTATTAGTTTTATTTTCTTTGTCACTGCAATAATACCAGGAATAAATTTTATAGGAATACCTATAGTTTTAGCAACTAGTGCATTGGTAAATACTATATTTATAGTATGGATTCTAATAAGACTAATTCAAGGAAATCAAAAAAAAGCTGGATTTACTAATTATACTCAAAATCATAAAGTTAAAAAAGATTAATTTATATTAAAACAAAAATGTTCTAATTTTATTTCTGGAAATCCTAAATTATATGAATAATAATACACTTTATTGCCTTCTTCAAAATTATTATCCTGAATAAATTTAATATTAGATCCTAAAAATGGAATACAAATATAATCATAATTATACTTTTTTAAAAAACTAGATAAAATATTAAATACATGAATATTTTCTCTATGTTCTCCTAATATTAAATCTATTTCAAAACAATTATAATTAATGTTATTAAATTTATATTTATTTTTTTTTCCAATAATAATTGTTTTAAATTTACTTTTTTTATTATTAATAATTATTAATGATAATATTTGTTTCTCTAAAAAAATTTCACAAAATTCAGATTTAGAATATAGCTTTCTTAATTCAAATTTATTTAATAGATTATTAACATAATTAAAAATATAATTAAAGTTTTTACTATTTAAATATTCCAAGTAATCATTTAACAAAATTTTACTATCAACTTTAATATCTTTGATATAATATTTAGATTTTATTATGTGTTGAAAAGGTAATCTATAAAAATCTATTTTAAATAGGAAGGGTTGGTATCTAGATTTTATTGCATTTAATTGAGTTGCTATTAATAATGATGCTATATTTTTTAGTCTAAAACTTTTTTTAACACATAAATAATCAACATAATAAATTTCTTTTTTTACATTTAAATAATTTACTTCTATAGGGTAACTATGCATAAAACCTATAATTTTTTTTTTATTATATAAAGTAATATTGTATGCTTTTTTTTTAAAATAAGTATATTTAAAATAATTAGCATCAATATTATAGTCGTTACTAAAATTTTGCTGTAAGAAATTATAAACTTCATCAAAATTATTATTTTTGATACTTATTTTCATATTTTTTTTTAAAATTACTTTTATTAAAGGAGTTTTTCCTATTATCTGCATTTTATCATAATATTTTCTCATAACTATTTGTTTATCCCAAAAATTATGAATCGATAATTTATTATATTTTAAAATAAAAAGTATTAATATTACTATTATAATAAAACTATATTCATATTTAATTTTCATATGTTGTTATATCTTATCATTAAAATAAAAATAAAATAACTAATCGAAAAAAATTATTTTTTAATTAAAGAACTTTTAATGTATTAAATTAATGGATCATTGGTTACTAACCACTCACAGCGTAGCATTATTTCCAATAGGAGTCTTTATTTGGAGTTGGAAAAGAAGAAAAGATTCAGCAAGTATATTTATGTTAATCAAATTTCTTTACGGTGTTACATATTCTTTATTATATCATTCACATCATAGTTTACCTAATAATGCAGTATTTACAACTGATTATGATTATGATAATTGGGCATTATTAGATGGATATGCATGTTCGAGTTTAATTTTTACAACTGTTTTATATGGACTACGAGTAAGAGAACCACAATTTTACATAACAAGTTTTGCTGTAGAAAATATAGTATTAATTGTATATCTATGGGACAATTTGAATCAAGACCTTATTTTAACCTGGTATTTATCTATATGTAGTTTTATAGTTATAATTATTAAATGGAGAACCATATGGAGATATTTATTAAGATTCAAATGTTTATCTTTTCTTTTCATTGTATCTGGAATTTTAGCAATAGTAATGTATTGCATTGCTTCTCAACATTGGTATAATGAAACATATGTAAAATTTCATTCACTATGGCATTGTTTTATTTTCATAACAGCAGGTATTTCAGCTCTATTAAGATACAACTTAGATGAGCAACTATATCCTATTAGAAATAGAAGAGAACAACTAGATTCTATATAGAAAAATAATAACGTTTGTTGTACAAATGAACAAAAATAATAATTTTTTATTTAGACTTAAAAATAAATTATTATTTTAAAAATAATTATGAATGAATAATTTAACAACTAATAACTATATAATATCAGATTCATTTGATAATTGGTTTTGTATTTTAAGTAATTTAGTTTGTTTAATACCATCTTACTTATTCTTTATTGATAATAATTACTTTGATTGTACATTTACACTTATCGCTGGATTAGTATCTTTTTTATATCATGCTAATAATAGTGATTACCATACTAAATCAAATAATATAATATCTGTATTCGATTACGATGCAATAAGATTAACTGACTGGATAATAGCTTATTTAACTATTTTGAATATTGCATCATATTTAGCTTTTTATAAAAAAATGAATATAAGATCGATCTTATTATTAATTAAATTACCAATTGTTATATATCTGACATTATGGTATTTTGAAGAAAGAATGGAAGTTTTATATATATCTATTGGGGTATTAGCATTACGAATATTGTACAATTTATATAATTTAGAAAAATTTAAATTTAAATATTTATGCTACCTATTAATAGGTGTAACTTTTAATATAATTGAAATTTTTTGTTTTATGATGGGAAACAAAAATGATATGGTTTATAATTTTTATCATGGGTTACATCATTTATGTGGTTTTATTTCAATAATATTTTATTTTTTTGTTCCCAAGTTTATTTTATTAAAAGATCCTGTATTAGTAAAAATAGCATCAAATTTAGGTTTAAACAATTTAGATAACAATGATAAAAATACTAAAATAGAATTAACTAATTGGAAACCAATGCAAATAAATAATAATAATATTAATAATCTAGAAGAAGGAATAGTTTTTTAAATAATTATTACATAAAAAATAAAAAACATTATAATTAATGATTTATATTTTTTTAAAAAATTTAATATTTAAATTACATTTATTAGCTATATTATTTATTACCACCGGATGGTATTTTGAAAGAAAACTATTATTTTTTTATCCTATAGTAATTTTATCATGGTGGATTAATAATAACAATTGTTTTATTAGTCAGGTAGAATATTATCTATTCAATGAAACATTTATTGGAAAAGGTCCTAAATATTTTGTTCCAAAAATTCATAGATATATATTTTATTCTAGTTTCTTATTAGGAATTTATTATCACTCTCTGAAATAAATCTAAATAATTCATATTACATTTTAATGATTGTTGGGCACAAAGCATAAATTGTTCATCCTTAATTTTAGAAATTGGATATTTTATTTTAGGCAAAGGGTTAGTTATCAACAAAACAGCAGTAATTATTAAACTTGATTTAGATTTTTTAGAACCTCTAGTATAATTAAACTTATACATTTTTAATAACTTATTTACAAATGATTTATTATCTTTATTTGCATGATAACTTATAATTTTCCATAAAATCCATATAAAATCTCTGTTGTATTTTTTATCAATATCTTTATTGTCTCTATAAGCGACTATCAAATTATTTTTATGATATTGTTTTTCATATTCAAATAACCATGATATCCAATATATTATTTTACCAGTTCTATCATCTAAATGATTAAAATATAAATAATTACTAATTTCACATAGAGGGATTATTATTTCTTTAGGATCTTCTTTTACTATAAATGGTAATATAAGACTAAGATTTTTACTAACTAAATTTTTTTTTTTATTATTTAAATTAAAATCATCTAGTGATATTTTAGGCAATTTTATTAATTTACGTTGATTTGTTACGTTAATAAATGTGACAAAAAAACATAAAAAATTTCTAATTTTTTGATCATTAATCAAAAATAATGGCTCCTTTTTTTTCAATTTACCATCATATTTTTTGTAATAATAATTTAAAAAATCATATAATATATTTATACCATTTGGTTCTGCTAAATTAATATCATTAAAATATATATTTATTAATCTAGTTATTATATTATCAATAAAACCTGAACAATGAAGTTCTATTATATATTTTATACTATTATTAATATTTCTATTTGAAATTGAATTAGATAAATTTTTAAATATTATTTTTTTTTCATTTTTTAAAATAGTATATTTTTTAGAAATATTGTTTGGATCATATGTAGATATAAATTTTTTATGCAGATATTTATTATTCTTCATTTAGTATATATATATAATTATTAATAAAATTTTAATATAACTTAAAGATTTTTTCAGATAAAATTATATAAATGCTTTCCAAAAAAAAATATCTTGAAATTATC
>Ga0209631_10002949_pt1 | contig 19968 bp, 14 predicted proteins | sample COG_08_FD_184752 | JGI IMG/M metagenome (GOLD analysis project Ga0209631, IMG submission 184752) | Pelagic Microbial community sample from North Sea - COGITO 998_met_08 (SPAdes) (version 2) | ecosystem: Environmental > Aquatic > Marine > Neritic zone/Coastal water | place: Helgoland, sampling...
TCAAGAACAGCCCATTCGGAAAGCGCATCCTCCGGCTGCTCCTCGAGAACAAGAAGTGAAGTGATTCCCTTCCCTTCTTGCGACTCCTCCTGGACAAAAGGCCGGTTTCAACAACAACGACAACAACAACGACAACAACAACAACGACAACAACAACAACGACAACAACAACAACGACAACAATTACCAACGATTACCAACAAGAGATGTACACAATGTGGAGTGGTGGGACGCTGCCTGCGAACTCGGCTCGAGAAGACACGGCGGGGAATCTAACATGCGGCGGCGGGCATTCCGCTGTCGTGCCCCGCGTCTGTTGCCTCGAGCCGAGCTTTCGCGACGCGTCCAAAAAAAGAAACAAAACTGCGAATCAAGACTAACCGCGGGGAAGCGGTTGTGGGAACATGGAGTGTATGAACAGACAGAATGGTTTACGATTGTACCATTACATTCAGCCATATTACGTCGAGCCCTGTCCGCCGTGTAGTACCAAGCGGGCCAGGGTCTCCAGCAGCAAACATGTCAATAACATAAACGATATATCGTATAAATACACACGCTAACACTTACAGGTAGTCGATTAAACCTTCGGGTAATTCGTCCCGCCCCCCGAGCCCGCGCCCGAGCCCTGTCCTTGCTCTGGCGTGAACGTGGAGCCGTCTGCGAATTGTATTTGCGCGGCTGGTTGTTGCGCCGGATAGGTCGGCTGCGTCGGGTACGTCGGCGCCGTGGCACCCGGGGGATCGATCGTCGCCGTGTATATCGTCGCCGTGGGGTAAGGGTTACCGTCGCTGGGATAGGCTGCGGCGGGCGCCTGCGACGTGTACTGGTACGTGGGAGCCCCGAACTGGGACTGGCCCGGGGCGTATCCTTGCCCCGGGTAGGTGCCCTGGGGGTAGCCCATCTGCTGCATCTGCACGCCGGGCGGGGCTTGTCCCGGCGGGTACATCATCATCACGCCGGCCACCGGCGTGTTCCGTCGGTACTGGAAGCAGCAGCACTTGCCGACGTAGCAGCACATCAAGCCGCACGAGGTGAAGAAGAAGATGAGGCCGAGGGTGAGACCGGCGATGGCGCCGTCGTCCGCGACGCAGCAGTCGTCGTCGGTGGCGGCGCAGCAGTAGTCCTCGCCGCCGGCGGTGCACCACCTCTCTTCGTTTCTGTGCGCCAACGCGCCGCATTCGCCCTCGTAGAACGTGGACTGTCCCTCGGTGGGGCACACGGCCAAGCACCTCATGTAGCCTTCCATGTCTTCAAAACCATCCATCCCTTCGAAGGACCAGCGTGCGTCATCGTCGTCGTCGCCATCGACGCCATCGTCGTCGTAGTCTTCCGAGTGGTGGAACTTGATCTCCACCTTGTGATCGTTGCACGTCCCTCCCGTGCACTTGGCGACGAGGCAGATGTCGTCGTGCCCTTGGGCGGAGATATCGACGTCAGCCTTGCACTTGCCGTTCGAGGAGGAGCCCGGATCTTCGCACGCGGCGCCCGTGCACGTCCGCGAGGATGCGTAATCCAGGGCGCACTTAGACGCGTCCACCTTCGTGGGGTTCGCGATGTTCTCGAAATGGTCGAACTCCTCGACCCAGAAGGTGATGGAACCGGGTCCCCACGAGCCACTGGTCGTGGGGACGGCGGTGTATTCGAACTCGTCCACATCGCTGTTCAGCCAGGACGTGCAGCACCTCTTCTCCTGGCCCGCGTTGACGGTCCATATCGCTGATTCGCCGCATTCGTCTTCGCCCGAGCTCTCTCCACCGCCCGCGGCGACGAAGGAGACGAGCGACGCCGCGACGAGCGCCGCGAGAAGGAAGCGCACTCGCGCCATGATGCTGTGTGCGAACGCGTCGTCGAACGCGTCTTTCAGGAACTTTCAGTGCTTGCGAATCCGTCCAGAATCGGTCCATCTGGCGAAATCTGCAATGCCGTTTGACCCAAAACCTTGAGTTATTTCCGCCAGTCAACTCGCTCGCGATCTCCAAAGTAGCACTATTTTGTTGTCAACTCCAAGCCCCTACTGGTTCTCTTCATCTCCAAACGCGCGAGGAAGGCTTTCGCGTTCGTTCGCGTTCGTTCGCGGTCGGGTTCGCGCAGGAATCGTCGCCCCATCCGCCGACCGAGTCACGGACGCACCGCCGTCGACGCGCGAACCCCGTACCCGACCGTCCATCTCACCGGCGGTCCATCTCACCAGCGGTCAGTGAATTCGGAATAAAAAATGGGGTGCTGCGGGAGCAAGGGCCAGTACGCGGTCGAGGAGCCCGGCGCGTACGAGGCGCGTCGCGAGAGGATGCTCGAGGCGGCGAACCAAAGGAACGCGCAGTCCGCGATGCGGGGCATACAAAACCCGAGGAGCGCGGCGAGGCTGAGGGAGGAGCAGTCCAAGCCCGCGCGACCGAGCGAGTTTCAGCAGAGGAAAGATGAGCAACTGGTTCGCGACTGGGGTTCGTGACGAAGAAGAGAAGGGAGTCATCTAGCGCGTAGCGATGTTTTAACGGGATTCTCGAGTCTCCGCACGACACATCAATCACAACACCGGAGAACACGCTAATGTTACCACACACTAGAACCAATTCGTCGTCAATCGCCCCCGTCGCCGAGTGATGAATGGAATCAATCCGCCTTCTTCAGCAGCTTCTCCAGCTCGCCGTCGGAGTGCATCTGCCTCAGGATGTCGCACCCTCCCACGAACTCGCCGTCGATGAACACCTGGGGGATCGTGGGCCACGACGTGAACTCCTTGATCCCGTTCCGCAGGTCATCGCTCGCCAGCACGTTGCGGGTGGCGAACTCGGTGTTGTGAAAGTTGAGAATCTGGATAGCCATGTTGCTGAAGCCGCACTGGGGCGCGGCCGGGGTTCCTTTCATGTACAGCAGCACCCTGTTCTCCTTGACGTCCTGCGCGATCGCCGACTGGACCTCGTCGCCGCCCTGCGCGTGAACCTTGGGCTTGAAGTCGTCGTCGCTCTCGGACGCGAACCCTCGGCTGGAGATCGCGTCGGTCCACCGCGCGGGATGGCGTTGGGACACGACGGGCGCGGCGGCGTACGCGTTGAGGCACTGCGCCGCGGGGGCGGTCGTGGAGGTGCGAAGGGCGGCCCTGATGCCCAGGGTCGCCGCGCGGCGTATCGGTGCGGACATCGGTGGCGTGTCCTCTTTGTGATGGATGACGGCCCTGTTCAGGGTTGGGCACGTCACTCGTTCGGCTCGGCACATTTTTAATCACAGTTTGGGCAAGCACAGGCAAACAGTCAGACGACCTCGAAATTGCGCGCAAATGAAAAAATATCTTTGCCGGCGAACTTTCGCCAAGGGTTGCCGTTCAAGGCCATTACTCCCCCGCGCCAAGTCGCATCGGAGCCGTCTCATCCACGGGCAACAGCCGCGGTCTCGCGTGTTTGTCGGCGTGAGAAGCGGAGCACCGCCATGCCGGACACCGGTTCGCCTCCCGGACCGCCCGAGCTCGCGGGTTCCCAGCCGTGGCCGGGCTTTGACAAGTTCTCGGCGGTGCAGGTGGGGCGCCCGTCCCGGTTACCGATCACGCCGTCCCCGCGCGTGTCCACCGCCCCCGAACCGAACCACGAACCTTCCGAGGGAAAACCGGCGCGCTCGCGGGGCGGAGGGAGGCCGCGCGCGTCCCCAACGCGCGCCCTCGACCCGACGAAATGCCCGAAAAAAGCCCCCGCGCACTTTTTCCGCGCTTTTTGATATCCGCACGGTCAACTCTTCAATTGGCGCGCGCTGACTCCCCGACGCCCCCGTTCCTTTGACACGTTCGCAGGGTATACTGGACAGGAACCACGCGCTGATCGCAGAGATCGACCAGAACCACGCGAGCAGGTACCCCGAGGGACTGCAGCGCAACGTCGTGCTCATCCGCGAGCTGAATGAAAACTTGACAAAGGTGGGCGACCTCTACGAGGAGCTCAGCGGCGCGTTCATGCAGCGGGTGTCGTCGGCGCAGTCCGTTAACCCGGAGTTAACCCGGAACAATTCTCCGGACGGGGAGAACAGGTGGGAGACAACCGAGCGCGAGGCGGTTTGATTCGGGGTTGAACAGTCTCGAGTAGTTACAGGGCGGGGGCCAGCGTCGGAGGCGGCGAATTAGCATCGCCGACTCGAAGCACCGTGAATGTGCGACCCACCGTGAGTCGACACGCACGGCGCGAGTTTATTAAGTGTTTAGTGTACTAATGCAATCCTAGATGAAATCCTACGTAGACTATGTATCCGCGTGTGCGTTTCAGCCGCGTGATCTTCTCCCACCCGGCGATGAGCTCGCGTTTCAGCGAAGTGGAGAGGTTGTTTGCATCACTCGCACAGCCACAGGGGCAAGCCGGTGCTCGGGTCCTCCCTAAGCGACTCTGCGGCGACGGCGTCGAGGAGGGAAAACGCGTGCGCGTGCGGCCACGTCTGCGTGGCGCACACCGCCACCTTGTTACCCATGACGATGTCCACGTCACCCTTGGCGCTGTCGTCCGCGACGACCGTCCCGGGACCCACCGTGAAGCCGCGAGGCAGCGTCGCCGTCGCAGATGAAACGGGTGAACCGAGTGAATCAATCAAAGCGTCGGTGGCGAGCTGCGGCACGAACCTCGCGTTCGCCTCGGACGCGCGCGCGTCACCCAACGACTGCGCCGGTAACGTACGTCCCCACAGGTCCGACGACGACGAAACACGTCCGCCCGGCTCGCCACCGCTTCCATTGGCGGTGACGCTCTGTTGCCGCCAATGCACCCCAGGTCGAGCCGACGCGAATAAAGCTCCCTCCCACCTCGGCGGCACGGACACCGACAGGAACACGTCACCCTCCCTGAACGCATCCTGTAGTACCTTCCTCCTCTCCGCCGGGGTCAAATCGAGACGCGCGGTGCCGTCGGAGACGTGCGACAAGACCCCGGAGCCGCCGAGGGACCAGCAGTCGTCGGCGGCGAAGTCACCGGCGTCTCGCGCAAACAGTTGAGACGCGAGGGCAGCGTCGACTGGGAACTGGTCGGTGCCCACCGCGGACCACCGGCCGGTCGTGGGAAACGGGAAGTGCGACCGCGGGCAGTTGGATGGTACGTCCGTGTCTATGATGGACGCGACGCGGCGCAGGACGGAGACCAGCGCGTTCGTCGCGGGTCGTAACGGTGCATCGTTGGAGCGCGTCGGGATGGATACGGCGACTGTGGGCACGCCGGCGACCGCGGCGCGGCGTGCGGCTCGCGTGGTCCTCGCGCCGTTGGCGTCCTCCCCGAGGCAGGTCTCCCTGGCGACCCCCACGACGCACAGCACCGGCGCGAGTCCCAGGCAACGCGCGAGTCCTTGCGTGGGATCGGTCGATACGATGGCTGCGTCCTCCCCGGAGGCGCCCACCAGGCGGAAGCATCCCTCCCACGCGGGTACCCGTTCCAGCTGAAGCTCCACGCCACCGCGGGTCAGGCCGTCGCGGTCGTCGTGAAGCACGCAGAGCGCGCGGCACGACGGCATCGCCTCTCTCACCGCGCAGGCGGTCGCTCGTAGATCGGCCTCATCGGTTCCGAGGACGACGACCGCGCCTTCAGCACTGGACGCGACCACCGCGGGACGAGCGACGCGCGATGACGAAACAGCACGTCGCCCGCGACGCGCCCGTGACGCGCCGAGGACGCGCCGCGGCGCGATGGACGCCGCCGACGTAGAGGCTCGCGCGGACATGGAGTGACGTCACGAATGTACTTCTATCCCAGTTTGGCTAAAATAAAGCTAAGAGTTATCCACCGGCGGTGAGCGCCTTGTATTGGGCGTCGTAGTCCTCCTTGTGCCCCGCCTTTATGAAGTAGTGCGTCAGCGGGTACGGCTTGTTACCTACGGATCTCCTGTCCTTGTACCCGTCCCCGAGCACCTGCCAGCTCGTGGGCAGTTTCGTATCACTTCGCACGTTGAAGTTGATCACGGGACTTTGGTAAAAGTCAACCGGCGCGTACCCCATCTTGCGGTGCGCGTAACTGAGGCAGATCTCCAGCACCCTGCTCTCCTCTCTGAACAGCCTCAGGAACCCGAGCTCGTCGTACCTCTTAAACGCCTCGACGGCGAGGTCACTGAACTCTCGAAGCGCCCCCGGGTCCTCGGCGCGGTTCACGTAAAAGGCACCCGCGTGAACGTGCGGCAGCTGAGGTTTCAACCCCAGCGCATCGCTGATCTCGCAAACCTTTCCGAAGTGCCACGCGCAGTCGACGGCGAGGCCGGGCGCGGCGACGGGCTGGTTCGTGGCTCGCAGTGCGCCCCACGCGGCATCCACGGGCGCGGACGCGAGCACGTCCGTGTCCAAAAACATAAACTCATCGTACGGGCTTAAGTCAATCGCCCTCAGCCTCGGCAGGATGTTCCCCTTCTCGTGGTTCGTCTGGGCGAGCGCGTCCAGGCCGTCATCGCTGAACCCCGCGCTGTCGTAGGTGACGACGCGGTGGAACACGTTGAGCTGCTCGGCGTACGCGGCGTCGGGCTCCTTCACGAGGACGGCGACGGGTCTCGTCTCCTTTGCCTTCCGGAGCGTCCTCACCAACCTCGCCGCCTCCTCGACGTACTGCGGACCGAGCGCCACGAGGAAGTACCCGCCGTCCGCGCCGTCCGGGTCCGCATCGGGCTGACCTCGCTCGGAGTTCTCCACGGAGTTTTCACCCTGCTTCTCGTCCACGTCGGCGAGCCTCGCTCTGAACGGCTCGAGCCCGAGATCGACGGCGAGATCAACGGGATCACCGCCGTTGTCCCACGGTAACGCCTCGGCGAACAGGTCGATCGCGGCGAGGTCCTGGAACAACGCCGAGACGTCTACCGCGGATGTTGTCGGGGAGAGACCGACGAGGGCATCGGATTCCGTCACTCCCGCCGCCGCCGCCGGGTCGAAGGTATCCGATCCCTTCGACGGGACGTACCCTCCGTGCGCCGCGACGTCTACCCTGCGGAATAGGAACCTGTCGACGCCCTCGAGGGGTACCGGTGCGCCGTCTCGGTCCTCACCCGCGACGCGCTCGAACGTGGTCGGGCCGTGCGCGGGCCCGGGGTGCCCGTTCTCCCTGAGGTCCCCCCACGGCATCACCCCGAGTCCGTTCATGTGGTGCAGAGTCGCGAGAGCGACGTCGTGCCACCAGTCCACCCTGTCGTCCAAACCTTTCAACTCGTGGAGCTTGGGAAGCCTCGCGGCACTGAGCGCGTTCACCCGCAGCGCGCTACCGCCGCACAGGCCGGAGTGTCTGTACGCCGGCGTCATCCCGGTGACCTCCTTCGCCTTTGCGAGAAGTTCGGGGGCGAGCGGCTTGGTCCAGTGGGAGTCATCCGCGCCGTTCGCGTCGGATGTCGGGATTCGCGTCACCGGGCCGTCGATCCTGGTCGCCGGGTCGATCATCACGAGCCACTCCGCGCCCTCAGCCTCGGCCCACCGCGCGACGGATCGAATCGCGGCGATGAACTCCGTCGCTCGGCCGGCGCCGCAAATCTCCGGCGGGCCCACCGCGCCGACGCCCGGATGTACCGCCTTGGATGTACCCGCGGCGGCCATGCGCTCCTCGCCCCATTCGCCGCCGTCGCCCGATATGGACGACGTCGCACCCTTCACCGCGGTACCCGCGCCGCGCGGGGGTCGATCCACGGACGCCGCGGCGAGAGTCTTGGAACGTCCGCCCCTCTTCGAAACGGTTTTGGTTTTTCGCACCCCCGAGCCCAACGCGTACTCGCCCGCCTCGCGCTCCTTCCCGGGTTCCCAAACCTCCGCGACGCACACGTAGTACCTGCACAGCACCGTGTAGTCGTCCCCGGGCGGACCGAGGAGCAGCACGGGCGCGGTGGGGTAGTGCCGACGGATGGATTTGAGCGCGTCGACCGCAACCTTCGGGTCCCCGGGCTTGGCCTGCACGTAAAAAGCGACGGAAAAATCACCCGCCACAGACGTGTCCGCCGATACCGGCGCGGGGGTCGTCTCGATGACCACGACGTCCTCGCCGGTGTCCGTGCCGGTCTCCCCCTCGCGCCTCTCGGTCCCCCCCTCGCGCCACTCCTCGGCCAGTTTGCCACCCTCGCGCCCGAGGTACCTCGAGGCCCACGCGCTCGAGTGGCCAAAGTGAAGCGCCGGCGCCGTCTTCACCCGCTCCACGTCGTCCTTCTCCTTGGCCGTGTTGAGGCTCAACACCGGCCCGTCCTCGTGGGTCCACAAGAGCGGTGACTCACCGAGCGCGCCCGTGTGCACCATCACGTTCAGCACCCCTTGGTCGTTGCAAAAGTCGGTGCGGGTCATCTCGGCGGTGAACCCCTCGAGGAACTTTTCGACGGCGCTCGTTCCGCCCAGCACGGTACCCGCGCATACCCGGCCTTTATCCTTCACCCGCTGCCACACCTTGTGGCCGTACTTCTTGCATCCCTCGATCCATCGCTTGTGCACCGGGCACGCACCTATGGTCATGTGTCGCGGCTCCAGCACGTACGCCACGGAGTCCAGCGGGATACTCGACATGAGTTCTGATTGGAACAGAACGTCGGTGGCGTCCATCATGGCCACCGCCACAACCGTCGGCCTGTGCGTCAGCAGCCTCTTGACGTAGTCGTGGTACGCGAAGAAGCGTCCGATGACTATCTGTCTGTGCGGGGGTTTGACGAACCCGACCACGATCCCGTGTGTCTCCGCCCACGAGCTCCACTTGGTCCGATCCTTCGCCCTGCTCGCGGTGGAGAGCAAGACCACCTTGCCGGTCGAGTCGTCGTGATGCTTTCGGAAGGAGAGCACCAGGGACAGGAGCGCGTCCGGATTTCCCAGGTTTGACTCCGACGTCAACACCACGTGCTCCGTCCCCTCGGGCGGCAGTGGGGGTTCGTCCGTAGCTTCCAACGTCCCTCGGAGGCGCACGATGTTAGCACCGCTGGTTGCCCATGTCTCTCCGACTTTTTGGACTTCGTCTGGTGGCCACCCGTCCGCCGCTGTGGATCCGACTGGGCCCCCGACCGCGAGTGTCAGGAACGCGACCAAGACGGCGAGCATCGTCGCGTGACGCCCCACGGGCGGATCCCTCGCCCTCGACCCCATCGCCGGCGCCCTCCACACTGCGCAGAGCGTCGGGCGCATTTTAAACAAAAAATTCGTTGACATCGCTTCGTCCGAGATATCCACGGTGGCATCTGCTTCCTTCACCCAAACCGCCCCGCCCGATCGGGGGGCAACCTCTCACGCGGGATGAGCGCGACGACGTCGGCGTCGCTCTCGTTCACTCCGCGGCCCTCCCCACGGGGCCCATCGCGTCGATCCGGGGGCGTCGAGGCGCCGCGTCCGGGACGTCGAGGCGGTCTCCAAGGTTGCCACGCCAAGTCATCGCCATCGGCCGAGTCGCTGAAGAACAAGGAGACGAAGGCGCGGCGTAAGCAGGAGGAGTACGACGAGGTCGAGGCCGCGTGGAGAGAAGGCGGCGGGCTGCTGGACGGCGCCGACGAGGAGTCCGTGGTCCGAACCGTGCGCGGAACCGTGCAGGTCGCCAAGCACTACGATCTCCTGATTGAGCAGCAGGTGTTCAACCTCGCAAAGTACGGGGAGGGCGAGGTGCTCCCGGACACCCACAAGGATCCGGTGTGGGTGGCGCAGAGGCTGTGCATGCTCCAGAAGCTCACGAACGTACCGCCGCAGTACGTCCCGGACATGGTGGAGCAGAGCGGCGCCGGGGTGTTGGCGCTCACGCCCGCGTCCGTGCTACGATCCATGCTCGCGGTGAAGGACCTGGTGCCAAACGGCGACGCGTCTCACATGGTCCGCGTGGAGCCGGACTTACTGTTGGTGGACACGACACACTTAGCGTACAGCGGCGGGGACGTGATGCGGACGCTACGGGAGATGCCGCTGCCGGAGCCGTGCGTCCGGCTGCTAGTCACCGAGGAGCCGGGCTTGTTGCTAGGCAAAGGGGGACTGGTTCGGACGGAGCAGCTTCAGGAGCAGGCGCTGGAACACAGGGATAACCTCAAGGCCATATGCGAGGGCGTGCCGGACGACGGGTGGCTGGACGTCAGGTCGCAGAGGTGGTTCACGAACTTCTTCTGCGGGTATTACTGATGGGAGCTATGGGGTCGGGTCATTCTTTTCTTCGCTAGTCGGTGTCGTCGCACGGTGGCACCTTGTTGTACCAAAACATCATTCGTCATCATCGTCGCGTCGTCCTCCGGATGACGATACATCCGGCAACATGTCGTCACTTCATTCTTGTTTGTTCCTCTTGCCCCTGATGTTTGGCTTTTTGCTTCTGAAGCTTTTGGCGAGCTGCTCGAGCTGTTCCTCCTTGGCGTGGTGCAGTGTGTGGTGTTTCTCCTTGCCCTCACCTTCGTGCTTCCCCTTCCTGTGACCTTCCTTCGCTATCGCCCTCTCCGCTTCCTCGGCCTCCATCTTGAGATCCCGAAGGCGGCGACGGGCCACCTCGTGCTCCCTCCCTTTGGCTTTGAGGGTGATACGCTGGGTGACCCGTCGTTCAAGGGCGTCGTCGTCGTCGAAGGACTCGCGCTCGTCGCGGACGATGCGAGCCTCGTTGTCGCTCGTCGCTCCGCGCATGGACGTCCGAGACGGCGGATTCGGGCGATACTGCATGGCCACGAGGCGGATGGCGTGCGCGGGGAACGCCATGGTGCGGTGTTGAATGTGCCGCGAAGTATTGACACTCGTATCGAAGAGAGTCTCGTCAAGGCCGAGATATCCAAAGTGAAAAGATAGCAACGACTCACCACGCGAGAGGCAGTACTCGTATCGCATGGCGCACACGCCGGACACGCCCCTGTCGGGAGGTGGGGACGTGTCCTCGCCCGATTCTCCCGACTGGGCCGCCAACCGCAGGGTCCTGTTCTGCGTTGGGGATCACCCGGACGCGGCTTGTGAGGCGTGGAGCTTTGTCAAAACGAGTTTCCTCGAGCCCGACGACGACGTCACGGTGCTGCGCGTGTGGGACCCGAAGTCGTCGAGCAGCGATGAGAACCCGGAGGAGATACCGCACTCCGACTCCGACGCCGAGCCCAACTGGCTCCCGCCCCTCATAAGGGACGGGCTGCGACGCAGGGAGGCTGTGCTGCCGGGGTCGCACAAAACAGTCCTGCTTCCAGAGGCGGACACGCCCAAACTCCAACCCGTGGGCAGCCCTCGTTCGCGTCGTCGCGCCTCCACCCCCGCGGAGCAGATCCTGCGGTACGCGTCGCGACACCGCGCCACCGTCGTGATCCTCGCCGCACGTCCCAGGCACGGCACCCTGGAGAGAGCGATACTCGGGTCAACCTCCGATGAAGTCACAACAAACGCCGAGGTTCCCTGCCTCGTCGTCATGAACCGCGACTCCGACGATATCACCTCCGGCGTATCTTCGAATCACTCCACACCCACTTCCGAGTCTTCGTCCCCGTTCGAAGTGTCGGAGGGCACGTACACGTACGCGCGAGCGGCGAGGGAGCGGTCGCCGAGCCCGTCGACGGATCATGGGCGACGGATCATGATCGCGGTGGACGCGAGTGCCGAGTGCGCCCGGTGTGTGAGCTGGTGCGCTCAAAACTTGGTGAGGCCCGTCGACGAGGTGGTGCTGATACACGCGCTGTCCAACCGCGCGTGCGACGACGAGACGTACCGACGTACCTACGTCGACGAGCGATCGCCGCCGCTGGGTGCGAGCGCGAAGGAGATGCGAGCGGACGCCGACCGAGCGTGGAGCGAATTGGAAAATTTGCTCACTCGCGCCGCGCCCCTCTTTCCCAACCTCGGTCCGGGCAAGACCCAAAACACCGGAGGAACACCGGAGGACGGGTTCAAAACGTCAGTCGCGATCCCTAACCCCGGGGTGATATTCGCGGGAACGCGCAACGAGGCGTTCGTGCACCAGACGAGGGACGCGGCTCGATGGGACGACCTAGACGCCCGCGTCGCCAAGGTTGCATCGGCGCAGCGTTCTTTCCGATGCGGCTACCCGCCGCGTGGTGTCGTCGTCTCCGGGCCCGCGCGACTGGCGCTGTGCGACGCGGTCGTGCGGTTCGAGGTGGATTTACTGGTCGTCGGAAGCAAGGGAACGACCGGCCTGAGACGCGCGGTGTTTCCCAGCGTGAGCGTGAGTGTTTTGTTCTCTACCCGTTTGCCCGCGCTGACTTTGTTTGTTTTTCAGACGCACTGCGTTGAGAACGCGGCGTGTCCGGTGCTGGTGTTCCGGGAGCACGTCGACCCGGCGGACGTGAGCCCGAGGTCACCTACGTACTGAGACTGCGACACGACACACACGAGAACGCGAGCGGGTTCACGATTGATGAGGATCACACGGGTAGCTCACTTCGAAGAGGTTGCACCGAACTTCCAACACGATAACCAACAGTACCACAGCCGGTACTGAGGTCACTTGTGAGTCTCGGTTCCGTGTTGGAAGTTTGATTGAATGATACGTTGTGTGTTTCTTCGAAGTGAGCATATCGAACCCTCATCAACCGTGAGCTCGCTCGCAAGCAACAAGCGACGATAGCCTCGAGCGTTTGTGAGATTACAATTCTCTTCTGCCACTAGCTAGAGCTAACCACCGCCCCGCCCTCAGTCAAGCGGACCCTGCTTCTTCTTACTCCTGCTCTTCATGTTAATCACCGCGCGCACAATCAACGATGCGCAGTACAGGAACACGAGCCCCATGAACACGCGCACCAGCGTCGGCGCGTGTCCCTCCCCGACGTACTTGTCCACAACCTTTTCGAACGGCGACTTGACCAGATGCGCGGGGCGACGCGGCACCTTGTCGCGCAGGTTGTCGTGCGCCGCCTGGATTTTCTTGTGCGTATTCATACCGAACGTTCGTCCGTCACTAACGAGCTACCAGGGAAGATCCCAACGCCGGGGCGACTCCCGCGTCGTGCGACCAACGCGCGAGGCTTTGAAATCGGGAGGAAAACGTGCTTCGACTGTTGACTCTTTTTTACCAAAAAATACGTCTGCTCGTATTGCAACAACAACTGTCTACACTCTCCCCCCTCACGCCTCCTCAGCCTGCAACGCGTTCTTCTGGTACGCGTTCCTGAGCTGCCCGCACGCCGCCGCCGCCTCCAACCCCCTGCTCTGTCGAATGCTCGCCGGCACGTTCATGTCCTCCAGCGTGTTCTTGAAGTTCATGATGCTCGCTCGGCCCGGCCTCTGAAAGTCCGCTTCGTCCACGGGGTTGTACGGGATGATGTTCACGTGCGACGCGAGCTTGTTCTTGTACAGCAAACGCCCGAGCTCCTCCGCCTGTGCGATCGAGTCGTTGACGCCCGCGAGTAGAGTGTACTCGAAGGTGACCCGTCGGCCGGTGGCGATGAAATACTGCTGAGCGTCGTTGAGTAGCTCCTGCATGGGGTACGCCTTGGCGCTGGGGATGAGTTCCTCCCGCAGCGCCTGGTTCGGGGCGTGGAGGGAGATTGCGAGGGTGGACTGGAGCTTGGCGCGCGCGAGCCTCTCGATCGCGCCCCTGACGCCGACGGTGGAGATGGTGATGTGCCGGGACCCGATGCCAACCTCTTTGTTCAGCGCCTCGTGCGCCCTCAGCACGTTCGGCACGTTGAGCAAGGGCTCGCCCATGCCCATGAACACGACGTGCGTCACGCGTTCGCCGAAGTGTTCCTCCAGGTGCACGATCTGGTCCACGATCTCGTGCGTGGCGAGGTTACGCGCGAACCCGCCTTTCCCGGTGGCGCAGAATGTGCACCGCATGGGGCACCCAACCTGCGACGACACGCACGCGGTGAGCCTCTTACGCCCCGCCTCGTTCGCGGGGATCCCGACCGTCTCCACCACCCTGTCGTCGTGGAGCCTTAAGAGGAGCTTGGTGGTTCCGTCGGTGGACGCCGCGACTTGGTGCACTGTAGACCTTCCTACCGCCACGCCCGCGTCAATCAGTTGCTGCCTCGCCGCCTTGGGCAGGGTGGAACAGTCCTCGATGGCCTTCACGGGGTTGACGCCGTACAGGTGGTCCCGTAGCTGCTTACCGCGGAACGCGGGCAGCCCGGCGTCCTTGGCGAAGTCCTTGAGCTCCGGGAGGGTCATGCCGAGGAGGTTGTACGTCGGGTCCACGCCCTTGAGGTCCTTCTTCGCCCCGTCGCCCTTGAGCAGGCGCTCGATGTCCTTCGTGGAGGTTGACCGCGCGAAGGTCACCTCGGCGTCGCCCTGTGACTCGCGCACCAGCCTCTCGTCGAGTTCGTTCCACTCGCCGTCCTGCACGCCCTCGGCTCGCGGCACGTCGAAGGTCGGGTCGGCGGCGGCGGTGCGGACGACATTGCCACGTCGCCCACGCCCGAGGCGTGCGGTGGCGCTCGGGCGGGTGGTGGCGCGGCCGGAGGAGGAGGCGGCACGAACGCGAGTGTCGCGGTGGGCCCTGGAGGCCGCGAACACCGCCGCCCCGCTGGTCCAAGGGGCACTGGAGGTCGCCATGGCGCTTGGGAGAATGGAGCACAAAAAGCGCGTCGATTCAAGGACGGGAAAACCCATTTTTGTTGGCCGATTGCGAATTTGTGTCCAAATGCATGTACACATGTCACGAGTTTAAGGTTAACAAAACACTATTTCTATTCCTGGATCTCTCCATACCGCATACGATAGGTGCGATCCTCGTCATCGACACACGTGGAAAGCTGTTCGGAAAACCGCCGGGAGACAGAATTGGATTGTCAGAATTGAACAAGTCGGCCCTCGACGAGAGAGGCGCGACGATGTTCGAGGACTTCGACGAGGACTCCGGCTCGGACTCGAGCGGGTCCAGCCTGCCGGGCCCGGATGAGTTCATGCGCCGAGCGCGCGTGGAGCTGGCGCGCCGGCGTTCCCCGAACCGACCGATGACCGGCAAGGAGAGGTTCACCGCGGGGGGCGTCTCCGCGCTCATGGCGGGGGGCGCCTCCCCAGGTTCACCCACCGAGGGCGCGAACCAGGCGAGGACGAAGACGATGGACAACGATGACGACGAGTTCCAGCAGGCGCAGTCCTCCCCGCCGCGGCCCGCGTCGCCGTCAACCTCGGATACCGCCCTCTCGCCGAGGCAGGCGATGGAATTGATGACAAAGGAGCTCGCGATCGAGGACGCGGTGACGGAGGGCGTCGTCTCGACCTTGGTCGACGAGGCCCTGGCGGACATGATCTCCCCGACGGGTAAGAACCACCCGCCGCTATCGCCGGTGAAGACGCGGCTGGGTGATCCAAACGCCACGTCCACGGCGCGGCTGACGATCCCCGAGGCGGATTTGGCGATGCACGACGCGAGGGTGAAACTCTCCGAGGCGCTCCACGCCATCGCCGAGTCCCTCTCCGTCCGTCACTGGCCCGATCTCAACGTCGGCGCGCTCGAGACGAAGCCAAAGGACGACGCCCCGCTATCCCCCGAGGAGCACATGGAGCGTGAGGCTGCGGGAGTGACGGGCGCCATCGTCAACGTGTGGCAGGCTTGCGACGCCGCCTCCGCCGCGCTCACCGCCGCGCTCGAGCGGAAGGAGAGCGGCGGGAGCGCGATGGCGTCGCCGCGGTCTACGACGAGCTCCATCGGGTTGAACCCGGTCCCGCCCACCTCCCCGACGCGGGGACGGAACACCCCACCGCGCCCCAGGCAGGAGCGAGCGCAGCTGGAAGAGGCGGTCTTCGCCGCGTGGATGGAGTCGGGCAACAACGCCGCCAACCTGATGTTCTCCGAGACGCCCCTGCCGACGTCCGCGACGTGGCCGTTGAGCCCCGGGTCGGGCGCGACGACGACCGGGTCGGGTGCGACGACGACCGTCACGTCCCCGACCACCGGCCTCCCCGCCATCGACCTGGGCGGCGTGTCATCGCCGGGGAAGTGGAGGGCGGTCGTCGCGCAGCTCGCCAAGGCTTCCCTCGAACGCATCGCCGAGTCCGCCTTCCGCGAGGCTGCCGAGAACGGCGGCGGGTCCTCCTTCGGCGGGCCCGTCTCCCCGCCCGGCCCGGGGTCCCCTTCCAGCCCGTTCGGTGACGCGTCCCCCGCGACCGAGCCCAAGTCCAGGGCGGCTGTTCGAAGCGAGTCGAGGTCGGCGCAGGAGTGGGAGGATCTGACGCTGATCGCCGACTACATGTCCACGACCCGCGTGCTGTCGTCCGCGCTGGACGTGTGGCGGGGTTGGAGCGAGGAGAGCAAGGTGGCGAGGCGCGCGGCGAGGGAACGGGAGATGGCGATGGCCGTCGTCGAGCGGGAGATTGCCCGGATGGAGTTCATGCAGCTGTGCCTCCGAGCCTGGAAAACGCACTGCAGGGAGGCGGACAGGGAACGGCGGGCGAGGTACAGGCTCGTGTCCAGGAACTCCATTCGCAAGCTCACGCGGACGCCGTCTTCGGCGTCCCCAAAGACGAGGAGCCCTCTGGACGGTCGGAAGTCCCCGTCCCTGTACGACCTGAGCACCAAGGCTCGCGAGATGTCCGCCGCGGCGACGGCCAAGCTGGGCGGCGGCGCCGGGCGCGTGCCCCTCGACGTGGCCACCGCGTTCCACAGGTCGTCGGTCATCACCCCCACGGGCGTCGTCTCCACGCCGATCGAGAAGCAGGATTCCGTTCGATTTGAAGGTCGATCCATGGGGTTAGACCGCGGAGTCGGCGCGTCGGGAAGAAGTTGGCAAGAAACTTCGCCATTCGCGGCGACTGTGGACGCTTGGCGGGTCCCGGACGATTCGATGCCGCGGGAGCCCACGTCCCCGCCGGGGTCCGCGGGTAAGTTCGCGGTGCCGCCGAGTCTGACGGACGCCATCTACGGGGAGTTGCCGAGCCCGCTGGAGCGTCGCGGGAGGAGGCAGTACTAGCAGCTTCAATCTCAATTCGACTAATAAGTTTGACTATTTTTTCCCCTTTGAAGTTTGCTTCCCCTTGCCCTTCTTCTCCGGTGTCTTTGGGGCGTCCTCCTCCTTTTCCTCTTCCTCCAGGCCGGCCGCCAGACGCGCTTGCCTCTCCTCGTACTGCTTTTTCTTCTCCAGCTTGGCCGCCGCCTCCGCCTCCCTCTTCTGCGCCGTTCGCTTGATCTGGTCCGTCTTGGCCAGCTGCCACGCGAGCTCCTCTTCTTGTTGGATCGCGTCGATGATGCTCGTGCGGAGCGCGTGCTTGGGAGTGAGCTGGCGCGTGGCCGGCAGCCCCTGCGCCTCCCGTTCCCTCGCCGTCCTGTCCTCCTCCGACGCCATCTCCTCCACGATCTTGAGCGCCACGTCCTCGGGGACCCTGCTGCGATTCATAATCTTGAGCTGCCTCCGCGCGAAGTTCCGGACGTAGTGCGGTTCGGCGCTCGCGAGGTCGATGGGCTGGAACCGTTCGGTTGGGTTGCGCTTGTAGTACGCGCGGATGAGCTTATCCTCCGGGTACACGATCCGCTCCGGCTTCATGGCGCTCATCTGCGCGGTGGGCGGCACAGCCTTGAGCGCCTCGAACCACTTGGGCACCTCCACGTGACCCGATCGGAGGATCTTCTCCGTCTCCCCGAGCAGGCCCTTCCTGCGCCCGATGCGGGTCTGGCTCCTGAACTGGCTCATGGCGAGCTTGGCCACCTCCCGGCCGCCGCGCCTGGCCATGGCGCGTGAGGTACGAAACGGGTTCCGAACCGAGCGCGCGCGCCAAAGTGGAAGACGCCAATCGCGCGAACCCTAAGAATCAGTGAACCCGGTTTCAGCGCAGACGAATAAAATGAAGAGGCTGATTTGTTACGCACGCGTTCTCTCGTGTGAATTAGATGCAAGCTAAGCTGGGTTTCAGGGGCCTCACAGGTCCGTGAACACCTCTTTCGCGATGAGTTCGTGCCACAGCGGGTCGGTGCCCGGCGGGTCGGTCCGGACGTTACTCTTGGTGGTGTAGAGACCCGCGAGTGGTCCGCGGTCGGGGTGCTCGCCCAACCGGAACAGCCGGGGCTCCCACTTCTTTCGCCCCTCCTTGATCTCCTTCATCAGCCGTCTCTGCGCCACCTCGAGGCGTTTCTTAGCGACGTTGGCCTTCTTCCACTCCTTGTTGACGATGGCGCGGATCAGGTCGCCCCACACCAGGTGAGATTCCGTCTCCAGGTCCAGCGGCACCGTCTGCGCGATTGGCATCTGCCGTTTTCGTCTCGCCGCGTGCCAGAACGGTTTACTGGGATCCCCGTCCGCGTACAGGGTATCGTTCCAGTGCCCCTTGAGGGTCATCACGATCTTCGCGTCCCCCAACGTCGTCGCGCCCACGGGGGGACGCACGCACCACTTCGCAGCCTTCGACGCGACGTCTTCCTCGACGTGCCCAAAGTTCTGTAGGTACCCGTACCCCATGCCGCCCCCCGCGCCGCACCCGCCGTGTGAGGACGCCGGCGCCTCGTACACGCACCCTTCCATCCTGTTCGCCTTACTCTTCCACCCGGCGCTGCCCCGTGGTTTGAAGTGGAGGTCCGCCCAGAGCTTGCGGTCGTCGCCCGTGCGCCCGGGGCAGACGCGTTCGAACCGAATCTTACCAACCGTCTCGTTGTAGGACCCGCCGAGGCCGAAGAAACGAATGTGCAGGTCCGGCACGGACGCCGAGTACACCTCCCCGGTCGCCTCGAGCTCGATCATCAGCGTCGCCCTCAACGCAATCTGGACGGACGTGCCGTGAAACACGGGCTTGGGCGCGAGGTTCCCCGTCATGCGCACGCCGGCGCCCTCGTGCTCCAGCTCCCAGCACGTGATCGGCGGGTGGTGACTCACCTGCTCCGCGAGCATCTCTATGTCCCCGACGCGCACCCTGTGCGTCTCGCCGATGACGCTGTTGATCGGTTTCTTCATGCTGGGCAGAGGGAACGAGCTCTTGGTGCCCCCGCTGGTGCCCTCCTCCGAGCGCACCGATTCCATGTCGATGTAGAGCTGCATGATGCGGAGGAACCTCTGCACGGTGGGCACTCCCACGTCGCTCATCGATCTCCACGTCTCGAGGTCCCGCTCGGTGCCGCAGATGATCGTGAGGACGTCCTCGGTGGCCTGGATCGCGGAGAAGGGCGTCAAGAACGTCGCCGGCAGCTCAAACTTGGATATGTCCTGCCCCATCTTGAGCGTCCCCATGAGAGACTTGGCCTGCGCGGCGACGTCCTCGGTGTCCGAGCTCGTGTCGTTCTTCAACGTCGCGCGCGCCCTGGCCTTGGCGACCGCGCGATCCACCCCTTTCTCCCGCGCCACCCGGTCCTTCGTCGCCGCGAGCAGGCGCTGGATCCGATCCGTGTGCCGCCCCTGGTTCCACGCGTACCCGCAGAGCTCGAACGGGACGCCGCCCTCCTTGACCACGCTCGCCACCTGCTCCTGCGGAGTCAGCTCCAGGAACTCCGCGGGGGCGCTCGTGCTGGCCCTCGGAGAGGTTCCCGACGTGCTCTGCCGCGGGGTTCCGAGCGCGTCGAACCCGTCCTCGAGGGTGTCGAGGCAGTCGAAAAAGTCTTCCGGCTCGTCGAACAGCTCGATGCCTTGCGGCGAGTGGCCGTTCGACCGTCTGTGGTCCACCAGGGGCTGCGTCCGGCCGGGGCTATCCCCTCCATTCGGCTTGCTGCGAGATAAAACGGGATAACATGGGACGTGCGGTCAGGTTGATGCACGATCGAGGGCGCGTAAAGGCGGGCGCCGACAAGACAAAGACGACGCAAAGACCGAACGGGCGGGTGCGGAAGAATTAAGCACACGTGGACGGTTTGGGAAGGAGGGGCCGGGGTCCTCACCTAATGCAGCACCCCATCCCCAGAAGCCAGTCCCCGCGACGGCACAGGTCGCGGTCTCACCAAAAACGCCACGAACCCCCCTTCTCCGGCTCGCCCGAGTATGGGACTCGCGTGATCAGGTTCCGGACTTGTCGTTCAATTTCTCTTTTGGCACGCTGACTTGCAAAAAAGCGCATCGCCCAAATCCACCCAAAACCCGAAAGGGTGCCCCGCGTCAAAAGTCGTCGAACCTATTAAAACCATACGAGTACGATGAAGAGTTTACGGTTTGAGGAACGTATGCAAATCAGTCATAATTGCTAATTATATATCCACCCCGGGTCCCCCAGACGCG
>Ga0209631_10002951_pt1 | contig 19965 bp, 24 predicted proteins | sample COG_08_FD_184752 | JGI IMG/M metagenome (GOLD analysis project Ga0209631, IMG submission 184752) | Pelagic Microbial community sample from North Sea - COGITO 998_met_08 (SPAdes) (version 2) | ecosystem: Environmental > Aquatic > Marine > Neritic zone/Coastal water | place: Helgoland, sampling...
CCGTCTTCAAAAAAAATATTTTTTGAACTTTTATATTTACTAAGTAATTTAGCTTCAAGGTTAATTCTCATAGTTGTATACCAATCAGCCTTTAACCCTCTTTTAGATAAAATACATGCGGGTTCAATGATATCTTTCCATGGCATTGATCCAAATTCTTTAAGAGCTGTCGAAACACCATTAATATAACCCGGAACAGCCATAGAGAGAGCTCCATGGATATTTCTATCATCTTTTACATTAGGCCAACCAAACAAATCAGTATCCTGTCCTTCATCTAATAAAACAAATTTTGATAAATCTAATTTTTTTGGTGATTTTACTCCAAATTCTATAGCATGAGTCTGATTTGTTTTAGAATCAAAATATAACATATATCCGCATCCACCTAAGCCACTCATCCAAGGTTCAACAACTCCTAAAGCTAAACTCATTGATACAGCAGCATCTATAGCGTTACCTCCGCTGTTTAATATATCTACTCCTATTTGTGATGCTTCATAATGATGGCTTGTTACAATACCACCTTTAGAACTAACTGAAGGTTTTATTATAGACCAATTTTCTGTAATTTTCATTTAATACCCATATATATAATTTTTATTTATTTAAAATTTATTCTGTAATAACCTTATATATAAAAATAACTTTTTTGAAGGAATAATTATGGAATTAAATTTAAATAATAAAACTGCACTTATTACAGGAGCTTCCAAAGGAATTGGTAAAGCAATAGCACAGTCTATGGCAGATGAAGGCTGTAATTTAATATTAACTGCTAGAAGCTCTGATAAATTAAATGAGTTAAAAGTTAACTTACAAAAAAAGTATAATATATCTGTTGAAGTAATCGCTATAGACTTGTCGAAAAAAAATGCTGTAGAAAAAGTAAGTGAATTTTGTAGTGAAATTGACATTTTAATAAATAATGCAGGAGCAATACCTCCTGGAAGTATTTCCGATATAGATGAAGATACTTGGAGAAATGCCTGGGATTTAAAAGTATTTGGATATATTAACCTTACTAGACTTATCTATAATAAAATGAAAGATGCTAAAAAAGGAGTTATTTTAAATATAATTGGCTCAGCTGGACAAAAACCTATGTATAATTATATAGCTGGAACTACAGCAAATGCTGGGTTAATGGCGTTTACTAAAGCACTATCAAATGGAAGTACAGCTAATGGTATAAGGGTGCTAGGTATCAACCCAGGATTTACTACTTCAGATAGATTAATTACTATGATGAAGGGAAAAGCAAAAGAACAATTTAATGATGAAAGTAGATGGGAAGAATTATTTAAAGACTTACCTTTTCAAAGAGCTGCAAAAGCAGAAGAAGTAGCTGATTTAACTACATTTTTAGTATCACCTAGATGTGATTATATTTCGGGTACAATAATTGCAATTGATGCAGGACATGCAAATCATTAATGGATATAAAATATTGGAAAAATTTATCGAACTGGGTCAATTCTAAAAGTTTAAATTTAGAGTTGAACCCTTTGCCTACCAAATTCAAAAATGGTATGGGGAATTTAAACTATAAAATTATTATTAATAATAAACCATTTGTTTTAAGAAGACCTCCTCTTGGTCCTATTCCACCTGGAGCAAATGATATGAAAAGAGAGCATAATGTAATGCATGCTCTAAATAAGAAATTTTCTCTTGTTCCAAATTCAATATTATTATGTGAGGATGAGAGTATATTTGGAGCTCCATTTCATATTATGGATTTTAAAGAAGGTATTACAGTAAATGGCGATAAACTTCCAAATAATTTCAGCTCTGAAGAAAATGCAAATTATTTAAGTAAGATGCTTATTGAAGTCTTAGTTAAATTACACAATATTAATCCTTCAGATGTAGGTTTAGAAAACTTTGGTAAACCTATAGGTTTTTTAGAAAGACAATTAAAAGGATGGTATAAAAGAGGCAAAATTGCTCATTATAAAACCTCATCAAAAGCTATGGAACAGCTTTATAAACTTCTATATTCATCATCAATACCTAAAGAAGAAGAATTTGTTATATTACATAATGACTTTAAGCTAGATAATATAATCTTACAGTTTTCAAAAGAACGAAGCATATTAGAACCAGTAGCAATTATTGATTGGGATCAAGCTACAAGAGGACACCCTTTATTTGATCTAGCAACTTTATTATCTTATTGGACTCTTACTGAAGATACTCTTAATATGCAGCTTATAAAACAAATGCCCTCTGCATCCTCAGGTTTTATGTCAAGAATTGAAGCACTGAACCTATATCAAAAATTATCTGGAAGAAATATAAAAGATTTTAAGTGGATATATGCTTTATCTCTGCTAAAACTTGGAGTAGTTTTTCAGCAATTATATGCACAATTTCTAAGAGGGACTATAAAAGAAGATAAATATAAAACCTTTAATATTATTGCGGAAGCTGCATATGAGAGAGGTCTAAATGCCTTAAATAAAAATATTTATATTTGAAAGAGATAAAAATGATTGATTTTACAATTCCAGATGAGATAGAAAAACTAAAAGAAACAACACAAAAATTTATATTAGAAAATGTTATCCCTAGAGAAAAAGACCCACGCCAAGATGCTCATGGGCCTCATGATACTCTAAGAAAAGAACTTAATAAAGAAGCTAAGTCTTTGGGTATTTTATCACCTAGTGTAGGTAAAGAATGGGGCGGATTAGGACTAAATATGCGAGATATGTCAGTAATATTTGAAGCATCAGGTTATTCTTTATTAGGACCTCAAGCAATGAATTGCTCTGCACCAGATGAAGGCAATATGCATATGTTAGAGGTTGTAGCTAATGATGAACAAAAAGAAAAATGGTTAAGGCCGCTTGCAGAAGCAAAAATCAGATCATGTTTTTCAATGACTGAACCATCTCCGGGTGCAGGTTCAGATCCAACTATGCTCCAAACAACAGCAAAAAAAACCAGCAAAGGTTGGTTAATAAATGGAGAAAAATGGTTCATAACTGGATTCAATGGAGCCAAATTAAATATCATTATGGCAAAAACCTCAGATAAAATTGAAAAAGGCTTCGGAGCCACTATGTTTCTTGTTAATAATGATGACCCTGCAATAATAAAAATTAGAACCCAGAATTCAATGGAATCTTCTTTTCCTGGTGGTCACTGTCAAATTAAATTTAAAGACTTATTAGTATCAGATGATCAAGTCTTAGGCGAAGTTGGGCAAGGTTATAAATATGCGCAAGTAAGATTAGCTCCAGCAAGATTGACTCATTGTATGAGGTGGTTAGGAGCTGCTCAAAGAGCTCATGATATAGCAACTTCGTATGCATCAAAACGTCATGCATTTGGGAAAGCTATAGGAGATCATGGAGGTCTAGCTTTTCAACTTACTGATAGTGAAATAGATCTTCAAATGAGTAGATTATTTATATGGAATACAGCTTGGTTACTTGATCAAGGAGAAGAAGCAAGAAATGAATCTAGTATGTCAAAAATATTTTGTTCAGAAGCAGCATTTAGAATAGTAGATAGAGCTATGCAAACATTAGGGGGTATGGGTATTACTGATGACACTTTAGTTGAAAGATTATTTAGAGAAATACGTCCATTTAGAATCTATGATGGACCTTCAGAGGTGCATAGATGGGCAATAGCCAAAAGATTAATGAAGTCTGTTGCTGGAAAAAATATTCCTATGTAACTATACATTTTCTTTAGATCTATGAAATTCTATATATTTTGCAGTATCGGATGCAACCTGCTCACCATATAGGTTTTCAACTAACATAAATGCCATATCTATTCCTGAAGAAACTCCTGCAGATGTAATAATTTCATCATTTACTATCCTTCTATTATTTATTACCTGTATATCCTTACTAATAGATTTAAGAGCCTCAATAGCTCCCCAATGCGTAGTAGCTCTTTTGCCTTCTAATAAGCCTGCTTTTGCTAGTAAAAGAGAACCTGTACACACAGAAGAAGTCGTAGTTGCTTGATCAGCTATAGATTTTATCCATGATAATAGGCTTTCGTTATTCAATAAGGTTCTTGTTCCAAACCCTCCTGGAATAATTAAAATTTCTATTTTAGGACAATCTTTAATAGTATAATCAGAAATAATTTTTAAACCGCCAGTAGCAGTTACAGGCTTTTTATCTATAGATACAGTAAAAGGAGTAAATGGTGCGCTATCATCACTTCTTCTCGATCCTGCTCCTTTTAACAATCTAGTTCGAGAAAAAACCTCAAAAGGTCCTGCAAAATCTAGTACTTCAACTTCATCAAATATTAAAATACCTACATTAATTTTTTTCATTTTAAACCATCATCACTTTTCATACGAATAATATATAAATTTATTAAAATTGGATTATTTATGAATACTAATACTATAACTAATAAAGATAATAATTTCTCTAAAAATATTTTAATATTGGGAGGAGCTGACGGTATAGGCTTTGCAATTAGTAAAGTTTTTGAGAAACTTAATTATAATATATATGTAACTTCTCGGTATCCTCATGAGAATACAAATAATATTAAGTATTTTACTTTAGAGGCAACAAAAGAAAATAGTTGGTTAAACTTTAAAGAATTAATTAGTAAAAATAATGTTTTATTTGATATTATTATAAATACTATTGGAATACTTCATGATGATATAAATAATATTTATCCTGAAAAATCAATAAAAACTCTAGACACTAATTTTTTTATGAAGAATATTGAAATAAATAGCTTAGTATCAGCTCTATGTATAAAACATATGATAGATTATATCTCTAAAAATAAAAAAACTGTTATAGCACATTTAACTGCTAGATTAGGAAGCATTTCAGATAATAATATTGGTGGTTGGTTATCTTATAGAGCTTCTAAAGCAGCTCAACATATGATTATAAAAACAGCTAGTATTGAGCTAGCTAGAAATTATAATAAATTAATTATAATAGGGTTGCACCCTGGCACTGTTTCAACAAAATTATCTAAACCTTTTTTAAAGACTGCGAAAATAGTATTTGAGCCGGAAGAAAGTGCTAAAAAATTAACTGCGGTTATAGAAAATTTAGATTATAAAGCAACAGGAAAAGTTTATGATTATTCAGGAAAACTTATTCCGTATTAAATTAAAAAAGCTCCCACAAAAAATGCTCCTATACATAAAAATATATAACCACCAATGTAAAATATATCTTTTGAATTATTCATAATATTACCTTTCGTTTATGAAATTTACGGAAAATAATATTGAATAGATCACTATATTACCATTCTTCTATATCGGGCCTAATTTCTACATCAAAAGACCAAGCAGATCTTTCTTGATGTGCTACATGAAAAATTTCATTAGCAATATCTTCTGGTTGAGCAAAGATTATATCAGGTTGATTTATTTGCTTTTCAATTCTCGTTCTGGTCCAAGGAGTATTTATAGAAGCATCAACCATTAAATACGCGACATGAATTCCTTTAGGGCCAAAATCTCTAGCCAACGATTGAGCTAAGATTCTTTGTGCAGCCTTAGTTGGTGCAAAATATGGTGTATTTGCAATTCCCCTTTTTGCAGCAGTATTTCCAGTTACTATAATAACTCCCTTTTTTGATTTGATCATATCTGGTATTAGTTCATGAGCTAAATACATTAATGATGTAGTATTGATTCTAAAATTTTCTTCTAGCCATTCAGGTTTTCCATCTAATAATTTCTCAAAATTACCTTTTACTGCGTTATGAATAAGAACTTCAGGTGATCCCATATCCTTTTTTATCTGAGAGCAGGTTTCTTTAAGATGATCTATATTTGAAACATCGCATACATATCCTTTAGAACCTTCAAGTTCTTTTTCAAACCTTTCTAATCTTTCAGCAGATCTAGCTAACATGGCAATTCTATAACCTTCTTTAGAAAATTTTTTAGCAGTATAGCCACCAGTTCCTTCTCCTAAGCCTGTTATCATGCATATAGGTCTAGTATCACTCATAACTATCTCCTTAAATAATTAATTACAAATATCAAAAAATAACTATAATAAAATAAAATATATTATCAATAAATTAAATTTTGGTTTTTTTTTATGGAAAGTAAAATAGATATTAAAGATAGGCTTCATAATTTAATTATTAATAATGAAACAGATTATGCCAATGATATATATATAAACCCAGTTAAAGAATATACTGACCTTAAAATAAATTTAAGAGAAAAAGATATATTATTTAAAAATAATCCTATTTGTATTGGAGTTTCCTCAGCCATTCCAAATAAAGGAGACTGGTTTACTCTTCAGCTTATAGATATTCCTGTATTAGTAGTTAGAAAAAATGCTAATGAAATTGCTGCATATTTAAATATATGTACTCACAGAGGGGCAAAAATCGCTAAAGATTCTGGAAAGAAAGCTTATTCTTTTCAATGTCCTTATCACTCGTGGACTTACAGCTTAGATGGAAAACTAATTGGCAGGCCTAGAGAAAAAGCATTTGATAGAATAGATAAGAAAAAATGTAATTTAACAGAGCTCAATATTCATAATCATAATGGATTCTTGTGGCTTAGTTCTAATAAAAAAAGTGAAATAAAATTTAAAAAAAATATTAATCACCTAAATTTATTATTAAAAGACTATAATTTAAATAATTATCATTTTTATAAAAAAAAAATAATAAATATCAATATGAATTGGAAATTAGCTGCTGATACATTTTTAGAACTATATCATATCAATAGCTTGCATAAAGAAACACTAAGTCCAATTATAATGAGTGATATAGCATTATTTGACTCCTTTGGATCTAATATAAGAATTATAGGACCAAGAAAATCTGTATTAAAATCAAAAAGTAAACTTAAAACAAACCAAGAATTTAAGACACATACTATACAAGTTATGACACTATTTCCAAATACTGTTTTAGTTGCGCATCATGAACATGTAGAAGTTTGGCATATTTTACCCGGTAATAAAGAAAGTGAATCTAAAGTATCTTTTTCTTTATTTAGCATAGAAAAAGCGACGACAAAAAGTGCAAAACAACATTGGGAAAATAATTTTAATCTAGCTATAGATGTTGTTCAAGCAGAGGATTTTCCTCTTGGAGAAGATGTTCAAAAAGGATTTTATGCGGATCAAAAAAGAGAATTAATTTTTGGTAAAAATGAACCTGGTCTTCAACATTTTCACAAATCAATAAATCAAGCTTTAAAGGACGGGTAGTTCATATATTGCATTTTATATTAATAATATTATTTACCATAACCATTAACACTACATCCTCTATAGCAAACTCAATTAGTTATTATAACTTTGAATGTAACGGAGTTCTTAGAACAAACGATGTTATTACTATTGCAAAATGGAATATTAATTTTATTAACTCTAATAGAGCTACTTTAGACTTGTATTATGATGATAAGAAAAAATCTGCAGATTTAAGAATATCAATTCAAAAAAATCAAGATTTTTATGCAAATGGAAAATGGAGAAGTCAAACAACACAAGGTGGAAGATTTGTTAGATTAAAATATATAAATTCAAGTATGAAGCTAACTCTTGGCCCAAATGGAAATAATTCACTTAGAGTAAATGGAAAATGTATAAAAAAAGATATTAGTCTTAAAGTGCCAACAAGAAAAATACCTCTAAAAAAAATTAAAGAAATAATTTTTATTATAAAGGAACATAGTAAATATTCTATTAATCATCCAGAAGATGCTGACAATATTTTAAGACATCTAAAACATACATGCCATGCCATTGATTCTTCATTAGTAGAGGAAAGACCTATGCCAGCTGGAGAGGAAAGTTTATCTGATCTATTGGCTATTATAGATAAAAATATAAGTGAGAAAAATGACTTTATAGTTAATATAAAAAAAGTCTCTAGTAATTCAAAAGATATCTGTAAAAAATATCTATATTCTTGGGAGAAGATAGATGAATTACTTGAGACAGCGCGTTATATAAATACTAATTTTAGTAATTTATATAACGATTTAACCAGTAAGTAATTATAAATTCACTCTATTAGCCTTCCTAAGAGTAATAATTTTGTTAACTAACTTTTTTTGATCTTCATTTAAAAAACTGTACATAGTTTTTTTATTACTTACTGCTTTTGGATTACCGTCACTTGCTAACTGTTCTACCACAAGATAAGAATTAACGAGTTTATCAGGATTTACCTTATTTGCAGGGCCAGCAAAGGCGCTGCTTAATGAAAATAAACCTAATAAAAAAATTACAGCTAAGCCTCTTAAAAAATACATCTATAAATTCCTTAATTTAATTAAATACATTTTTATTACGCAAGTTATTTTAAAATAGATTAATATAATTAAATATTTTTTATATGAAGGAATGAAAATGATAAAAGCTCTCGTTTTTGATGTTTTTGGAACAGTTGTAGATTGGAGAACATCTGTAATTGAAGAATGTAATTTATTAGAAAAACATACAGGAATTTCTGGAAACTGGGAAAAGCTAACTGATATGTGGAGACAAAATTATATGCCCTCAATGGACAAAGTTAGAAATAAAGAGAGAGAGTGGGTAAATTTAGACACTCTACATAAAGAATCCTTAGTTTATATCTTAAAAGAATTAAATATTAACGGTTTAACTGATGAAAATATAGATTATCTTAATAAATCTTGGCATAGATTAAAACCATGGAAAGATACCTTGGAAGGTCTTAATTTACTTAAAACGAAATACTCTATTTCTACACTCTCAAATGGAGGAATTGATTTATTATCTAATATGGCTAAAATACAAAAATTACCATGGGATAATATTTTTTCTGCAGAAACATTTATGCATTATAAACCTGATTCAGAAACATATTTAGGTGCTGCAGATAAACTTAACCTTTTACCAGAGGAAGTAATGCTGGTAGCTGCTCATAACCAAGATTTATTAGCAGCAAAAAAATATGGTCTAAAGACTGCTTTTGTACTTAGAGCTAATGAATATGGATTACATCAAGATTTTGACTTAGCGGCAGATAAAGAAATTGACGTTTCTGCATTAAATTTTATTGATCTTTTTGATAAATTAAATTCTTATAATAAATAGAATAGGAGATAAATTATGAAAGTTTTTGTTGTAGCAACTCGAAATCCAAACAAACCCTCTGAAGATTTTGCACCTTTAATGGACCCTGAAGCAGATTATGCTTTAAAATTATATAAAGAAGGTTTTATTAGAGAAATATATAGTAGAACTGATGGAAAAGGCGCTTTATGCGTAGTTGAGTCAGAAAATGAATCTAGTGCGCTTGAAAAGTTATCAGAATTACCATTAGCAAAAGCTGGGTTATTATCTTTTGAGGTTTATGGAACATCTGCTTATCGAGGTATTATAAGAGGAATTTAATATTATAGAGGTTTAAATGCTAAAATTATATCACTGTCCCAATGCACGATCTATGAGATCTTTATGGCTTTTGTATGAATTGAATATAGATTTTGAACTTATAGAAATGCCTTTTGATCAAAAATATACAAGATCACCAGAATACTTATCTGTTCATCCATTAGGAAGAGTTCCATGCTTGGTGCATAATGAAACTACACTTTATGAATCTGGAGCAATATGTCAGTACTTATGCGAGGTTTTTGATAAAAACGATATTTTAGGAAGAAGTATAGGTCATAATGAGCATGCTGAATGGTTACAATGGCTTCATTACGCAGAAACAGTCGCTGTACATGGAGCGTCTTTAGTTCAACAAAATATAATTATTGCTAAAGAATTAAGATCTTCTGTAGTTATTAAATTAGAATCTAGAAGATTAGAAAAAGCTATCGAAGTACTTAATGATCATTTAAATGGAAGAGACTATTTACTTGAATCAGGTTTTTCTGCTGTAGATACTGCTGTAGGGTATAGCATACACATGGGAAGTATGTTTATTAAAATATCTGAATATAAAAATGTAGTAAACTATTATAACAAACTTAAAAATAGAGAAGCTTTTAAGAAGTCTTTACCAAAAGAGGTAAATGACCCTTTAGAAAAAATTGAGGTATAGTATGAATATTGATGAAACCCCATTAACGCTAAAACCAGATGCAGACCCAGAAATAGGACGAGTAACTACTTCTTTATTAAATAATATATTTTATATTGGTATAGACCGCCCCACAAAATTGAATGGGTTTACCCCAGAAATGTTTTTGCAAATGGCTGAAGCCTATACTGAGTATGAGAACAATTCTGAAGCAAGATGTGCATTAGTTTTTAGTCATGGACCGCATTTTACTGCTGGAATAGATCTTCCAAAAATTGCACCTCTAATGAAATCTGGAAACAGGGACTATTTACACCCAAAAAATTTAATAGATCCTTTAGGTTTAAGGGGGCTTATTAGAACAAAACCCGTAGTTTGTGCAGTAAGAGGAATTACATTTACATATGGAGTAGAACTATCATTAGCATGTGATGTAACTATTGCTGCAGATAATTGTAGATTCTCACAATTAGAAGTTTTAAGAGGTATAATGGCTACTGGTGGAGCTACTATTAGATTTGTACAAAGAGCTGGATGGGGTAATGCAATGAAATATTTACTTTCTGGATTAGAATTTAACAGTGAAGAAGCCTTAAAAATGAATATAGTACAAGAAGTAGTGAGACCTCACGAAGTTTTTAGTAGAGCTAAAGAAATAGCAATTAGTATTTCTAATGCAGCTCCACTTGCGGTAAAAGAAACCATAAAAAGTGCTAAACTAGCTCTAGAAAAAGGAAGAGAAGCAGCTGTATCAGAATTTGATCCAGTTCAAGAAATGCTTGCATCGAGTAATGATGCTAAAGAGGGCGTAGAAGCCTTTAAAAATAAAAAGCCTCCAAATTTTAAAGGAAATTAAGAATACTTCATCTTAATATTTCCTAAACCCTCAAAATTAGCAGATATAAGAGTATTTGGTTCAGCAAATATTGGTTTATCTAGAGTATTGCCTGTAGTAATTATTTCTCCGGCCTTAATAAATTTTCCTCTCCCAATAAGTTTGTTAGCAAGCCAACAAATAGAATTTAAAGGATCGTTTAAAACATTACTCCCTCGACCAGAACTAATGTGTTTATTATCCACATACAAATTAATTATTGAATTCAATCTATCATATCTTTGCCAATCAGATATTTTTTCACCCTTAACCAAAATAGAATGAACCCCATTATCAGATATTGTCTCTAACGCCTTAATATCCCAACCTTTTTCATATCTAGCATCAACAATTTCAATTACTGGAAATATAGACTTTATATATTTTAGAATATTTTCTTTATTATATAATTCACCTATATCAGTAATATTTTCTGCAATTTCAAAACATAACTCTGGCTCAATAATTGGCTTATTCATAATACATCGTATATCTAAATTAGGAGAAAGAAACGTTGTTTCATCAAACATAATTCCTGAAAAAGGCTCTGTCATTCCAGAAAATTTTTGGGCCATTTCTGTTGTACAGCCAACTTTCCAGCCTATAGAATTATAATTAAAACTTTTAACTACTTCATCTTGGATTAAATAAGCTTCTTCAACATTTTTTGGCATATTATTTTCTAAATCAGGAATTAGAGTAGTATTATGTCTAGAGTCAATGATAATTTTACAAGTATCTTCTATCATTAAAACTTAACCTCTACCAAGATATGGCTGCGTAATTGGAAGAATAACAGAACCAAGAATATTTACATTAGGGGACATTGTCAGCATAGTTACAGCTAACTTTCCTAAATCTTCTAAAGGAATTAAACCTTCCCTCTCTGAAACTTCTTCTCTTCCTTTCCATATATTAGTAGCTGCATTTCCAGGATGAATAACACTAACAGCTATTCCATGATCTCTTCCGTCTAATGCAAATGCTCGAGTTAATCCCTCAATTGCAAATTTAGTAGCGGTATAAGGTGCATTTTCAGGCCTACCCATTTGACCAGAAATACTTCCAATATTAATAATTCTTCCAGATTTTTGATTTACCATTATTTTCATGGCTCCACGAGCACATAAAAAAGCTCCATTGAGGTTTACATCTACTACTTTCTTCCACATATCGTAGCTCATTTCATAAGATTTAGCTCTCGCAGCCATTCCTGCATTATTTATTAAAATATCGAGCCTACCATGCCTAGACATAATATTTTCATATATTTTATCTACTTGGGTTTCCTGAGTTACATCACATACCATTATTTCTACACCAGAACCTAATTCAGTCTGTGCTTCCTTTAATACTTCTTCTTTTCTACCTACAATTATAATTTTTGCTCCTTCTGCAAGCATTGCTTGGGCAATAGCTTTACCAATACCTGTTCCACCGCCTGTTACTAATGCTACCTGACCTGACAAACTCATAAGATATCTCCCTAAATAAATTAATAAATACTTTTTATAATGATTAATAATCTTATACTAAAAAAGTAATTATTCATAACTAAAAGGTCTTAATTTATATGAAAAAACAATTTGATAGTTCAATGTTAGTAGATACAAATTGGTTAGAAAAAAATTATAAAAACCAAAATATAAGAATATTTGATTGTACTGTATGGCTACATCCACACCCTACAAAAATTTATACTATAGAGTCTGGTAAAAAAGATTATGATATAGAACATATTCCTAATTCTGATTTTTTAGATTTAAATGAAATATCAGAAAAAAATACACCTTATCCCTTTATGATGCCTAACAAAAATAAATTTGATGATGTGATGTCATCAAAAGGAGTAGGAGATAGTACTCAAGTAATTTTATATAGTAGAGTTAACATACAATGGGCAACAAGAGTATGGTGGATGTTAAAATCAATGAGTTTTAATAATGTTTCTGTATTAAATGGAGGTTTTGATAGATGGAAGATTGAAAAGAGAGCTACTACTTCTAATAAAGTAAATTATCCCACTAATACTTTTATAAGTAACCCTAAAAAAGGATATTTTTGCTCAAAAGAAGAGGTGGAAGAATATTTAACTGATAATAATATTTCGGTTATTAATGCCTTAAGGAGTAGTCTACATGATGGTTCAGAATCTGTAGGTTATGGACGCCCAGGTCACATCACTAATAGTATAAATATTCCAAGTTTAGATATGATTGATAATGAAACTAAACTTTATAAACCACTTGATAAATTGGAAAAAATATTTTCAAAATATGATGTTTTAAATAAACAAAAAGTAATAGCTTATTGTGGTGGAGGAATAGCAGCTACTAATATTGCTTTTGTCTTAACAGCGCTTGGATATGAAAATATAAGTGTCTATGATGCATCATTATCTGAATGGGCAAAAATTAATAATTTACCAATGAGCGTAGACTAAAAATAACTTTTAATATAAAATTTATGATTAATAATTATACAGGAAATAAAAATGCTTACTGAAGATCAAGTACATGAATATCATGAAAAAGGTTTTGTTATTTTAGATTATAAAATGCCCGAAAATGATCTTGAAGAAATAAAAGGCTATCATCAAATTTTACTTGAAAACCATCCTGAATTTAGAGATTACTGCCCTACTCTATTAAAATATAATCTAGATTTTTTGAAATATGCAAAAAAGCCAGAAATTTTAAATTGTGTTAAACAAGTAATTGGCCCAAATTTAGCTATTTGGAACCAAAGTTTTTTTGCAAAACCAGGTATCAATGGAAAGGCAACTCCATGGCACCAAGATGGAGAATACTGGCCTATTAGACCGCTTGCTACATGTACTGTTTGGCTAGCAGTAGATGATTCTAATGAAGAAAATGGATGCTTAAAATATATTCCTGGATCACATAAAAGAAAAGCAACGAGAAAACATTCTACCAATAATTCCTCTAATTTAACTTTAAATCAAGAAATAGATCAGTCAGAATATAACGAAAAGGACGCATACAATTTATGCTTAAAAGCTGGTCAAATGGCTTTGCACGATGTCTTTATAATTCATGGTTCCGGAGTTAATACTTCTCCAAACTCTAGAAGAGGAATGACAATGCGTTATATGCCTACATCATCCACCTTTAATAGAGAACTAGCTGCAGAGCATTCTGAGAAATACAATCTAGATCATCAAAATAGAACTCTATTTCTCATGAGCGGTATTGATGAGTCTGGTACAAACGACTTCATAGTTAGAAGTTAGGAGTTATATCATATCTAGATTAATGGCTAAGCCAACAGTGCAAATTGACAATAAAGTTGTTAAAGTTACAGAATGGTTTTTTCCTCCAAAATCTGAAACAGGACCACATATTCATAGTATGGATTATGTAGTAATTCCAATGACTACTGGAGACCTTACTATTGAGGACCCAGAAGGAAATATATCAAAAGCAAGTCTTGTAACTGGTAATTCATACTCTCGTGAAATTGGAGTAAACCATAACGTTATTAATGATAACGATTTTGACTTTACATTTATAGAAGTAGAACTAAAGAATAAATCTATCTAACTAAGTTTAGATTTAGTCTGTAAAGATAGTAAAGACACTATGCAATATCCTGTGAAATAATAAAAACCTATCTCTATTGAAGCATCTAGCATATTAGAAGCCTTACTTCCAAGATATGCAATAAAAACTCCTACAGCAAATACATCTGCCATTGACCATCTACCTATTCTAAAAATAAAGTTATGCGCTGATGTTTTTTTATTAACTTCTCCAAAAAAGAATACCCATAAAATTACAATACCTTTAAATACAGGAATCATAACGCTGAAAAATAAAATAAGAAAAGCCACTAAAAGATAACCACCTTCGTAAAGAGTATCAACAGCTTCAAGAATAGATTGCTTATATTTAAAAACTTCCTGCCCAGCATATTCAGCAGAAATCTTCATCATAGGTTCAGTTACTCCTAGGTATAATAAAATAAATGAGGTTATTAAAAGTATAAAAGATATTGTATTTCTAGAGTTAAATGGAATTACATTAACCTTAAATAAATTATTCATTAAAATTCTCCCTCACCCATTAAATAATAATATAAGCATAATTATAAAAAATAATAAATCCAGAATTTTATATATATAATTTTAATAGAAATGCTTGGCAAAATAGTTTTACGTTGCTATAGAGATAGAAATATGTTCCGCGGTAGCTCAGTGGTAGAGCAATCGGCTGTTAACCGATCGGTCGTAAGTTCGAATCTTACCCGCGGAGCCATTCATTTATTAAAATAAAAAATAAGTATACGCATCACTTTATTGATGTTTTAATGCTTTAAAATATTATGAAGGTTGATTAAATAAATATAGAGATAGGAAATGAGAAATGACAAATATAATTAAAATAAAAACGGGTGCATGGGCTAACCCAAAAAATATTGCTATAGGTAGCGTGAGTTCTGTTAAAAAAGTAGGAGCGTTTTATATTTTTACTATAAAACTAGATAACAATGATATAAGAGAATACTCTTTCACTACATCTAATAAAGCTGTCCATATGAGAAAAATTATGATTGGACACCTAGAAGAAAAATTCAAAAAAGAATTAAAATCTTATAAGTAAATATTATAGTTAAATTTAACTACATAAAATCTCCATATATTCTTTAGTAATAAATTATATCGCCTTGTTAATTATAATAATTAAACCCCAAGGGCTTAAGAGTATGTAAATAGTTGTTTATATAATTCCTTCCCCAAAAGCATACTCTTAAGTCTTTACCAAATAAAAAAATTTATATTTGATAAAACTTAATAACTACTACAAAATGAAAATGATATTTTGTTGGAGTAGCTATGTTAAGATTAGAAGGAAAAGTTGCCTTTATAACTGGGGGTGGTGGCGGTATAGGTAGAGCTACAGCAGAACGTTTTGCTCAAGAGGGTGCCAAAGTTTGCATTGCAGAAATTGACTCTACAGTTGGAGAAAAAGCTGCAGAGTCTGCTCGTTTAAAAGGACAAAATTCAGGGGGTGATGCATTTTTTATAAACACAAATGTTAGCGATGAAAAAAGTATAAAAAATGCAATAAGTGAAACACTAAAACATTACGGCAAAATAGATATATTACATAATAATGCGGGTGGTTCAACGCTACAAGATGGTCCTGTTACAGAAGCTCCTATAGAAGAATTTTGGAGATGTATCAATCTTGATTTATTAGGAACTTTTCTTTGTTCCAAATATGTAATTCCAGAAATTATTAAATCTGGAGGCGGCTCAGTAATTAATATGTCTTCAAATGTAGCTTTAATGGCATTACCTGGTCGTGATTGTTATACTGCAGTAAAAGGAGCAATAGCATCAATGACTAGATCTATGGCTGTTGAATATGCTCCAAATAAAATTAGAGTAAATGCTATCGCACCCTCAGTCACTTTATCAGATCGTGTAAAAAAACTATTAGATAATAGTCCAGAGATAGAAACTATTGCTAAAAAACATTTACTAGGTTTAGGAGAACCGATACATGTAGCCGATTTAGCTGTTTATTTAGCATCAAAAGAGTCCAATATTACAACTGGTCAAATTATTTCTGTTGATAGCGGAGTCACCATTACATAATTGATACAATAGTGAGGCCTATATGAAAATAGCTATAATTGGAGGGGGAAACGGAGGATATGCAGCAGCAGCTGACCTCACAGATAATGGTCATAAAATATATTTTTGGCAAAGATCAAAAATTTCTAGAGACTCTCTTATAAAAAATAAAAATATAATTTTAATGCAAGACCAAAAAGGTAAAAAAAGAATAAAAATTCATAGAATTTGTAATACTATAAGTACTGCCATAAGAAATTCTGAAGTTATAATAATATTACTTCCTGCTTTTACTCAAAATTATCTAGCAAAAAAAATTAAGCCTCATATTCAAAATAACCAAATAATCTTATTACCTCCGGGGAGTTTTGGTTCATGGATATTTATGAAAGAAATAAAAAATAAAACTGTTTCTTATGCAGAATCTGGAACACTTCCCTACCTTACAAGAAAAAAAAATATTAACACTATTGCAATAACTACTAGAGCATCAAAACTTCCAACTGGAATATATTCAGAGACAGATCATAAAAAAATTATCCAGAAACTCAAAAATATATATCCTTCAATTGTATATTGCGGTGATATTTTATCTGGAGCACTTATGAACGCAGGTCCTATAATTCATCCTCCATTGATTATTTTAAATGTAGGCCCATTAGAACATTTTACTAAATGGGATATTCATAATGAAGGTACACAAAAAAGTATTCAAAAAGTTATGTTTGAACTAGATAATGAACGCATTCTAATAAGAAAAAAATTAGGCTATAAATCACCTCATTATCCCATAAAAGATCATTATGCAAATAAAGGAAAAAAATGGATGTATGGTAATTTAGCTCATGATAAACTGGTTTCTTCAAAAGACTGGAGAGAAGATATTAATATACATTCACATAGATATGTTATTGAAGATATAAAAGAAGGATTAGCTTTTATGAACTCCTTAGCTGAAAAATTAAATATTAAAGTTCCTATAACCTCAAGCTTATTAGATATAACTTCAACTATATTAGGGACTGATATTAAAAATATTGGAAGAACACTATCTAACCTAGGTATAAACTTTAGTTTATATAAATTAAAAAAAATATTAAGTGATAAAAAATGAATATAGTTATTATTGGTTGCGGTAGAATGGGACAAGGCATAGCTATTACATTCGCTTTAGCTGGTTATAAACTCAAATTAATAGATATAAAAAAACGATCAAAAAATGATTTTAATAAATTATTAATTAAGATTAATTCGGGAATATCTAAAAACCTGGAAATATTAAACAATATTAAATTAATAAATAAAAATAAAATTCAAAAAATAATTAACAACATTGAAGTGATTAAATATGGAGGCAATAATAATTTAATCAGCTCAGCAGATATTATTTTTGAATGCGTTCCAGAAAAACTTAAAATTAAAAAAGATGTATTTAAATTATTAAGTGAAAATACGAATAAAAAAACTATTATTTCTTCTACAACTTCTACAATACTTAGTTCAGAACTTTCTAAATATAATAAACACCCAGAACGATTTTTAAATGCTCACTGGTTAAACCCTCCTTATTTAATGCCCTTAATAGAAATATCTCCGTGCAATGAAACAAGTAAAAGCAATATTAAAAAAGCATATAATTTATTTATAGAAATAGGAAAAGTACCCATTATAAGTAAGCCTTCTCCCGGTTATATTGTTCCTAGAATTCAATCCTTAGCCATGAATGAAGCAGCAAGAATATTAGAGGAAGGTACGGCTAGCGCAGAAGATATAGACAAATCTGTTATTTATGGTTTTGGCCTTAGGTTTGCAATACTTGGGTTGTTAGAATTTATAGATTGGGGAGGTATTGATACGCTTGATAACGCAAGTAGTTATATGACTAAGGCAATGAAGTCTAAAAGATTTACTACACCTAACATTGTAAAAAAACATATTAAAGATAATAACTTAGGGCTATCCACACAAAGTGGTTTTATGAACTGGAAAAATATTGATATAGATAAGTATCAAGAAGAAAAATTAAAAAACTTTGTGAAAATTACAAAACTATTAAATATTCAACCTAAAATTAAGATTTAATTTTTTCAAATACAGTGATAATAGCCATATTATTTTTTTTATTATCAGCACTTTGATTATTCGAATAAATAGAACTATTTGAAATTTTTTTCATTTTTATTTTGTTAATAATTTCTAGATTATGAAAAAATTTTTCAAATCCTTTTTCTTTATAATGAATAGCATTAATACCAATAGTTAAAATTGCTCCATCTACACAAATAGATAATAATTCTTTAATAATTTCTGGACCTAAATGCCCATGCGTAAACGCACCTGCACTAATTATTCCAGAGTAATTATTTGGCACATTCCTAATTGGTTTTGTAAGGTCAATTTCATAAAGATCTCTATAAATATTTTTGTGTCGCGCTACATCAATCATATCAGGGGAAATATCAAAGCCATCAATTATAAGATTTGAATTAATGTACTTTAATTCATTAGCTACAAGACCAGTTCCACATCCAATATCGCAAATACTACCAATATTATTATAATTTTGCATAAACTCAACTGCAACATATTTTGGATAGCTATATTTTAATCCAGATGCAAAAACTTGATCATAAACTTTTGAAAAATTTTTATAATAAACAATATTATCTTCAGGCGTCGTTAAGTCATAAGCACCATCTAGAAGCTTAAGAGCTTTATTTTTAATATTATTTTTATCATTCATAATTTATCTAAAAATTTTTAAAGTATAAATATAATAACTTAATTATATATAGTTATTATTAAACCAATATATGACCCTAAGTCACTCAAAATAAAAATTTAATAAAATTTAATTAAGTAATTAATTATAGAGGTTACTATAAAAATAACCTCTATATTCGTTACCAAGCTTTCTGGTATGCGAGAATTAAAGAGTTACCTTTTTCCATTTGCAAGCCATTCAAATCTTGTTTTAACGGCTTAAGGAATTCTAGAGCTAATCTATGTCCTCTAATTTCTTCATCCTGCCCAACTATATTAAAAGATACCCCTAAATAATAAGATCTCCTTCCATAATTTGTAGGTTCTTGCGTAGGATTTCTTCCAGTTATTAAGCTATCATGACCATCAATACTATCTTCATCAATAGCTAAAAACCTAATAGCAGAAGACAATTCTTCACTCCATAAATAACTCATCCAAGAAGAAGCTTCTAACTTATTACCAAAATTCCAGCCATTATTATCATTAAGTGACCTTTTATAATTTATTTGGGCTCCCCAGCTAATATCATTATTTTTCTTCGAAAGACTATATCCTATTAATAAATCATAAGTGCCAGTTCCAAGCTGCATACCATATGGAGCTCTAATTACTTTATTTACCCCACTTGGCATTAACGCAGTAATTTCTTCTTTTGTAGAGCCGGTAGGCAATGACAAGCCAATATTTATATGTGAATTTATTTTTTCTAATGTAA
>Ga0209631_10002956_pt1 | contig 19933 bp, 20 predicted proteins | sample COG_08_FD_184752 | JGI IMG/M metagenome (GOLD analysis project Ga0209631, IMG submission 184752) | Pelagic Microbial community sample from North Sea - COGITO 998_met_08 (SPAdes) (version 2) | ecosystem: Environmental > Aquatic > Marine > Neritic zone/Coastal water | place: Helgoland, sampling...
AATTTATGTCGATACCGGTCCTCTCCTAGAAAAACCGTTGGCTCAACGAGCGGGTTTGGGGTGGATTGGGAAACACACTAATTTGATCAGTCAGGGAATCGGTTCTTGGTATTTCCTTTCTGAAATTTTAATCGATGTCGAGTTGCCAGAGTCGGAGGTGGCAGAAAACCATTGCGGCACCTGTCGCAGTTGCATCGATATTTGCCCTACCGATGCTATCGTCGCTCCTTATGTGCTGGACTCAAAAAAATGTATTTCTTATCTTAATATTGAACTTAAGGGGGTTATCCCCATCGAGTTTCGTAAAGCCATCGGCAACAGAATATACGGATGCGACGATTGCCAGATCGTTTGCCCCTGGAATTCTTATGCGGTAAAAACTGACGAGCCTGCTTTTAAAGGGGTTGATGGTAACTTTTTGTTGACAGAATTGATTCTTATGGATGATGAGGAGTTTCGGAGAAGGTTCAAGGGCAGTCCGATAAAAAGAATCAAGCGGCGCGGATTATTGAGAAACGTTGCGGTGGCTTTGGGGAACTCAAAAAATCTGCAGTCGGTGCCATTTTTGATAAAAGCCTTGAAGGATAAGGAGCCTCTCATCCGGGCTCATACTGTTTGGGCTTTGGGAGAGCTTTTGTTGTTTGAAAGTATAGCTCTGCTCGATGGGAAACTGGCGACGGAAACTGAGCCTATGGTTTTGAAAGAATTGGACGGTTTGCGACAACGGTATCTAGCAGGATGAGTTTTGTGGATTTTAGAAGCACGCAAACAAACCGTTGAACCTGTTGGTGTCCCGTCTTATAATCAGTAAAATTTAACCCCTTTTCCATTTAGAGGTCTATGAGCGATTCAAGTGAATTTCGATTTTTAAAAGCATGCCGGGGCGAACCGGTGGATAAAACACCTGTTTGGTTTATGCGTCAGGCAGGCCGGTATATGAAAGTTTACCGGGATTTAAAAGAAAAACATACGTTCCTGGAAATGTGTAAAGCCCCGGAGCTGGCTTGCGAAGTAACCATGCAGCCTTTGGAGGTTCTGGATGTTGATGCCGCAATTATTTTTGCTGACATTCTTCTTCCGTTGGAACCTATGGGAACGGGTCTCGAATTTTCCGCTGGCGATGGTCCGGTAATACCACGGCCCGTGAAAGATAAAAAAGCCGTTGAACAACTTTTGCCTGTCAACGCAGAAAAACAGCTTGGGTTTGTAGGCGATGCCATTCGACTGGTTCGCAAAGAGATTGATGGGAAAATTCCTCTCGTCGGGTTTGCAGGCGCGCCTTTCACTTTGTCCAGTTATATGATCGAAGGCGGGAAGTCCCGCGATTTTACCACTACCAAACTGATGATGTATGAAGCTACAGATGTCTGGAATCTTTTAATGGAAAAGGTTTGCGTAATGTTGGTGGATTACTTGAAAATGCAGGTCAATGCCGGGGCACAAGCTCTGCAGATATTTGATAGCTGGGTAGGATGCCTCAGTCCACACGACTATAAAAAATATATTATGCCTCATTTAAAAGGGGTTTTTAATGAACTTAAAGGCCTTGGGGTTCCTGTCATTAATTTTAGTACCGGCACATCGACGATGCTAGATACAGTACAGCAGGCGGGGGGTGATGTCCTTAGTTTTGATTGGCGTATTGAAATTGATGAGGCACGTAAAATTTTAGGAGCTGATCAGCCTGTTCAGGGGAACCTCGACCCGGTAACTCTTTTTGCACCTTTGCCGGTTATTAAAGAAAGGGTACACGATATTCTGCGTCGTGCCGGTCCTACCGGGCATATTTTTAATTTGGGCCACGGTATCTTACAGCACACCCCGGTAGACCATGTCAAAGCGGTAGCCGAAATGGTTCACGAATTTAAGTATGAGTGATACCGCACCTCGAACCGGCATATTCCTCATGGCGCACGGAGCGCCGGAATCCACGGATGATATCCCAGAGTATTTAAAAACCATCCGCGGTGGTAGGGACTCTACACCCGAAACAATCCAAATTATCCGCGACCGATACGAACAGATTGGCGGCAAGTCGCCTTTAAGGGAAATAACCGCTGAGCTTGCGGAGCGGTTAGAAAAATTCCTGAATCAGGAAGAGCCTCAATTCAAAGTTTATGTGGGAATGCGTAATTGGAGCCCCTATATCCGTGATGAGGTTAAACGGATGAAAGAGGATGGGATTGAAAAAGTAATCGCCCTTTGCCTTGCACCGCAATTTAGCACGTGGAGCACCAAGCTTTACTTCAATGCTTTTGAAGACGCTTTAAAAGAGTGCGGTGGTGAAAACATCGATGTTCATTTTGTCGCAAGTTGGGCTAACCACCCTCTTTTAATCGATGCGTTTTCTGAGAAGTATCGAGAGGCTCTGGCAAAACTGAACGGGGAATCCGTTTACACAATATTTACAGCGCACAGTATTCCTTCAGAATCAATTGACCTTGGCGATCCTTATGACCAAGAGTTTAATAAAACCGTTGAGTTATTGGTGGACAGGGTTAAACCGAATAACTGGTATCAAGCGTATCAAAGTCAAGGGATGATACCCGTTCCCTGGCTGGGGCCAACGGTTGAATCGGTGTTAGATAAAATTTCCCGAGTAGGTTCCAAAACAGTATTGATAGTTCCTGTGGGATTTGTTTGTGATCATGTAGAAATTCTTTTCGACATTGATATAGAATTTAGAAATTATGCGGTAGACAAAAAACTAAAACTTCATCGAACAGAATCTCTAAACTTCTCTCCTACATATATTGAAGCGTTAGCTTCGATAGCCTGGGAAACAATGGTTTGAAATTTAGCACTCCTTCCTGAAAAAAATTATGAATCTGGAATCATTAAATCCACAACAATATCAAGCCGTGTGTCATAGCGAGGGGCCTTCAATGGTGGTCGCTGGAGCAGGGTCGGGAAAAACACGCGTTATCACTTATCGCATAGCTCATCTGATCCGTGAGCGAGAAGTTGACCCTGAAAGCGTTTTAGCCATCACCTTTACCAATAAGGCGGCGGGTGAAATGAAAGAACGTATCCGAGGTATGTTGGAGCATGGCGGCCCTTCTCCATGGATCAGTACTTTTCATTCCTTCTGTTTAAGAATGCTGAGGAAACATATTTCAGAATTGGGTTTTTCTAATGACTTCGCGGTTTATGATGCTCAGGATCAGTTGACCCTGGTGAAGCAGTGCATGAAGGCCGCTCAAATCAGTAAAGAAGCATTCCCCGCTAAGTCGCTGTTGAACCATATAAGTGGATTTAAAAATGACTTCATTCTTCCTGAACAGCTGGATTTGGATAGCATGTCTTATGGGAACCAGATGAAAGCGGCTGAGCTTTATCCTGTTTACCAGGCAGCTTTAAAATCAAATAATGCGTTGGACTTCGACGACTTATTGGCTTCCACAGCCAAATTGTTTCAGCAGGTTCCCTCATTGCGCGAACATTACGATAGAAAGTTTCAATACATTTTGGTCGATGAGTTTCAAGATACGAATGCAGTTCAGTATGAATTGGTGCGTTTGCTTTCGATGGACGTCAATAATGTCTGCGTGGTTGGAGATGATGATCAAAGTATTTACAGGTGGCGAGGCGCAGACATAGAAAATATTCTTAATTTTGAAAAAGACTATCCCGGTACCACGGTTATTAAGCTGGAAGAAAACTACAGGTCAACTCAGAATATTTTAACAGCCGCGGGAAATGTGGTTCGGGAGAACCGAAGTCGTAACGAGAAAACATTGTGGACGCAGAACGAAAAAGGCGAGCCGGTTATTTGTTATCGAGCAGAAGATGAAATCAGTGAAGCCGAGTTTGTTTGTGATCGCATTCAAAGCCTATGTCAGGAAGAAGGATTCGCTTTTAATGAAATAGCGATTCTATATCGCACCAATGCGCAGTCCCGGGTTATGGAGGATGTGCTGAGAAAAGCTGAAATACCTTATCAGGTAATTGGCGGCCTGCGTTTTTATGAGAGAAGAGAAGTGAAAGATGTGCTCGCCTATATGCGTGTGCTTATCAACCCGGATGACTCGATATCGCTAAAGCGCATTGTCAATGTTCCCGCTAGAGGAATCGGTAAAACGTCTTTGGAAAAGGTAGAAGCTTATTGTGAGGGAAAGGGGCTCACTTTATTAGAAGGACTTCGCCAGGTAGGGCAGGAAAGATTATTAGGGGCGGCAGCTAGGGGAAAGATTGCAAATTTTGTCGGTATTTTGGATCATTTGGATACGGTTTACAGGCAGTCAAACCCTTTGGAATTATTGGCAGAGGTGATTGACCGATCTGGGTATGCCAACATGTTAAAAAATGAAGATACGCGGGAAAGCAAGGGCAGGATGGAAAATCTGAACGAACTGTATTCTGCGGTTGAACAATTAGTAGAGAATGAAAATGGTACATTGCGAGAATTTTTAGATTCTACAGCACTTGTGGCGGATCTGGATAATCTGGATGACGAACGCGGAGTTCTACCTCTTATGACTTTGCATACTTGTAAAGGATTGGAGTTTTCGGCTGTGTTTTTGGTGGGGATGGAGAACGGACTTTTGCCGCACGCGAGTTCTATGTCAGATTCGGCTGAATATGAGGAAGAGCGAAGGTTGTGCTATGTCGGGTTCACCCGAGCAAAAAAAAGATTGTTTCTTTCCCACGCAAGACGTCGAAGGATATATGGCAACACCTTCAATTACCTTCCATCAGATTTTTTAAATTCTATTCCGAGTGAAGTTATGGAGCGTGCTTCAAGTACTCCAGATTATCAAATGAGTAGTCCCAGGCAATTTTCAGATAGCGCAAATATATCTTTCTCAAGTGAGGCTGAATCGGAATCGGAATATTCGATTGGAACTAAGGTTTTACATCCGCAGTTTGGATCGGGGATTGTGATCAATCGATCAGGAGAAGAAGAAGACCTTAAGCTGGAGGTGTTTTTCAAAGATGGGCATGGAAAAAAGAAACTTGCAGCGAATCTCGCGAATCTTATCATTCTATGATGTCATCCTACTAGAGAAGTTTTTTAAACAGGGAGGGTAAAATGATCAAAATATCTAGATTAAGTTTCTCTGGGATAGTTTTTCTTTTTTGTTTTTTTCTTTCTGTTGTAGTCGTTTCAGCAGGAGATGCGGTTCCTTTTTCAGGGATAGTGAAAAAAGTATTGCCGGATAAAAATAAGGTAGGGATTAAAGATCCGGATACTAAAAAACGATTCACCGTTATTGTGAACGACAAAACCAAGCCTGATGGATTGAAGATTTTAGGGGCTTTGAAAAAGAAAGATAAGGTTGAAGGGAAATATACCGTTACAGATGCTGGTTTATATATCGCCTTGGAATTGATGAAAAAATAGCCTAGCTATTGGCAGGGGTTTCTTGTGGAAATAATATGTTATTTATTTTTGCTTTGCCGCCAGGGGGCAACCTGAGGCTCAGGCAGATCCGGTCTTCTTTGTAATCTTCCTTTACGATCAAAGCAAATTTTCTGATTTTAGAAATCAAGCCAACTTGAGAATGTTCCAATTCCAGTTGATAAGGTGACATTTTTTTCTCATACTGAGTAACTATTTTCTGTCTTAGTGCATCGATTCCTTCACCTTTTTTGCAGGAAATACTTATTGCAGAGGGGAAGTTTTCCTGTGCCCTGTCTAATTCTTCGATATCCTCTATCGAATCCGTTTTATTGAATACAAGGACAACATCGATTGCATCCATTTCCATTTGAATCAAAAGATCATCGGTAGTTTGCATTTGATTCTTGTATTCCGGATGGCTGATATCTACGACATGGATTAGTAAGTCTGCATCCCTTACTTCGTCCAAGGTGCTTTTAAATGATGCGACCAGGTCATGTGGCAATTTATTTATCAGGCCTACGGTGTCTGAGAGTAAAACAGGATAGGGGAAGTTCTTTTTAACTTTTCTAACAGTGGAATCAAGGGTCGCGAATAATTTGTTTTCGACCAATGTGTCTGCGCCTGTGAGTTTGTTCATCAAGCTGGACTTTCCTACATTGGTGTAACCTACCAGAGCAACTTTGAAAGTTCCTTGACGACTTTTTCTTTGAGTCTTTTTCTCTCGGTCAATTTGTTTGAGTTTTTTTTCAAGCTTGTGGATTTCATTTCGGATCATTCTTTGATCCAGTTGGATCTGAGTTTCGCCAACATCTTTCATGCCGATACCGCCTCTTTGCCTGGAAAGATGTCCCCACATTTTAGCCAGTCTTGGGAGTGCGTATTTCAATCGAGCTAGTTCGACCTGCGTTTTGGCCTCTCGGGTGCGGGCATGGTGACTAAAAATTTCAAGAATCAGCCAGGGACGATCAATCACACGGCATTTCACAACTTTTTCCAGTTCGCGATTTTGTCGAGGTGATAATTCTTCGTCAAAGATGACGACTTCGGGTGAATGATGGAGAACGGCCTGCTTTAGTTCTTCTACTTTTCCGCTACCCAAAAATGTTTTAGGGTTTATTCCAGTCAACCTTTGGGTCAATTCTGCAACAGGTTCATATTCCGCAGTGGTAGCAAGGCCTGTTAGCTCGTCCAATGAAATTCCAGAGGAAGAGAGGTCTTCAGGTAACTTAACGCCTACAAGTATGGCCTTGTTTGAGGAAGATTCAGAATGTGTAGACGATTCTTGTTTCACGAATCGTAGAGGGAATCAAAATGGTAAGTTGCGCAAAGTTTCATAAAATTTTAGGAGAGTAATGTTGAAAGTTCATTTGTTGTTTAGGTTTTTTAATGTGCTGGCTTTTAACTTGATAAGTTTTTTATTCATGTCGTCAAGCCTTTCCACCAAAATTTGTAGTAATTGGTTCTGAAAATATTTCTGGATTGCAAGATTGAACTTTTCGATAATCTCATTAGTGATTTTCATAACGACAACTTGATTCGATGAGCCCATGGCACTTTTGTTTCTTGGGAGATGGCTGATCAGTGAAATCTCGCTAAATATCGACGCTGCTTTAAGCTCTGCGATCGTGATGTTTCCTGGTTCTTGCAGTGATATATGATTTTCTTTAACATCGACCTTGGTTTTTTTTGAATTTCTATTTTCCCTGTAATAATAACAAAAACAGCTGCACTGAGTTCTCCTTCCGAGATTATAATTTCGCCCACCTTGAATTTTTAAAAAATCCCAGAAGAGTGTAGCAGTTTCTCTCTTTCTGTAGCTGAAAATTCCTTAAAAAATGGCAAATGTTCAATAAACTCTTCAATAGGATTTTTTTTCAAGAAACACCTCTGAAAATTTAATGATTAATTTTGCGATAGTATATCTTGCCTATTATTTATCATTATTCAGGGAGCCTTCTCATATTTTATTGTTAGGGACTTAATGAAATTCCGAGCTTCTTGCATTTTTGAGGAATTCTTATTTTTCTTAAACAACAAATGCGCCAATTTGGAGTAAATGATTGTGTTATCTCCATCATTGACTTCGTTATAAATTTTCCAAATTTCTAAATGCGTTTATGCCTTATTCGTGTTAAAAATCAGTGCTATTTTGAATGCCCATGATAGCGTTTAAAGTCAAAGTGGGAGCCTTTTTAAAGAGTAGAAATAGCTATATTCTATAATTATAGCAACTTGTCGGACGATTTAAGTGGAATTTGATATCAAACTTGTACGCAGCTAGAAAAAAGTCTAAATTTGGAATAAAACAGGAGTTATTGCTCGTGGCAGGGTATTATATTATCCAAAAGTCTCCAAAAACCTTTAAAGAATTTAATAATGAAAATAAATTTAGCGGATGCTGTCAGCGAAAACTGTTTCTCTATCGACGACGGACAAACCCTATTCGATTTAGTATTTCCTGAGCTTAAAGAAGGAAGGTCGGTTGAGATTGCTTTTAACGGCGTAAAATCCATACTAACCCCTTTTTTGCACAGTTCTATAGGGAATCTGATGGAAAGTTTTTCCAAGGAAATAGTAATGGAAAAACTGGTTTTTTGCAATATTTCACAGGAACAATTAAAGCAGGTCAATAATTACATCAATCGCATCGATCAAGAGCAACTTCAAAGCTCCTCCAGAGATTCGCTTAGGGAATTATTTGAGGAAGATGAGTTGGGTGATATCGGATTATAAAAAATGAGTTTTTTTGAAAATAAGGAAATCAAAGAACGAAAAAAAGAACTGGGTTTGGAGCCGAATGATCCTGCCGCGCATTTTAATCTTGGAGCAGCTTACGACAAGGCAGGAAAGCTTCATGATGCCATCAAGGAATTTGAAGCAACTATAAAAATTCATCCCAACTCAGCCGAAGCCCATTTTAATCTCGGCGTTCTTTACGAGACCGTGAATCAAGGGGAGAAGGCTATCGTGCATATTCTTAAAGCAGGGAACCTGTTTGGGGATAAGAATGACGCGGTCAATAAAATGGAATCGCGAAGGTTGTTAAAAGAATTCTATAGAAAATTTGGGTTTAAACCTGAAGATATAGAGTGATTGTCCGTTGGTTTTGATGAAGGCCTATTTGTAGCCTAACTGTCGGATGGCTTCATAGGCAACGATACCCACGGCATTGGCAATATTGATGGAGCGAATCCGATCATCGTATTGCGGAATTCGATAGGTCGCCTCTTGATTGGATTCCAACAAGCTTTTTGGCAGGCCACGAGTTTCGCTTCCGAAAAAAATATAAGAGTTTTCCTGAAAAGAATGTTCAAAAAATTCGTGTTTCCCTTTGGTGGATAAAAATATTTTTGGGGTATCGGGTTGGATTTTTTGTAAAAAAGTATTCAGGTCAGGGTAAGTCTCAACTTTTACGAATTTCCAATAATCCAGACCTGCACGTCTCAATTTCGCGTTAGTTATCTCGAAGCCCAAGGGTTCAATAAGGTGTAAGGTGGCCCCAATTGCGAGGCATAACCTTCCAATGGTCCCTGTGTTCATGGGGATTTCTGGTTCAACCAAAACAATATTAAGATTGTGAGGCATAAAATTCTTACTAAAAGGGAGAAAAAGATTGGATCAGCATGAACAGTTCTTCAATTGTCCTTATTGTGCGCAAAAAATATCCATGCTAATTGACTTATCGGTGCCAGCACAAAACTATGTCGAAGATTGTGAAATATGTTGTCGTCCTATCGAAATCAGTTACCAGGTTGGCGATGACGATGTTATTATTTTTGAAGCCAATTTTTCCTGAGAATTTTCTACGCTAAGGTTTTTTCTTTGTCTTTTTATGTTTTTTTTCTCAATCATTTTTTTAACCTCATATTCTCCCTTACCTTTCCAATTGATTTCCAAATAGGGAGGTAATTGTGTGGCTCGATCTATCTCAGCAGATTCAACTTGTTCAGACCTCAGATGAAGGGTTTCTCAAAGATCTACGCCTGTGAGCCTAGCATCAATTATATTGGCGTTGTCAAAATTTGCTCCAGAAAGATTAGCCTTGGTGAAGTCTAAAGCTTCAGTGAAGTCTACTTCTAATAGATTGGCTTCTGTGAAGTCAGTTTCAATCAAATTGGCATTGCTTAAATTCGTATGGCTAAGGTTTGCCTTTGCCAATTTTGCATTTTGAAAATTCAGTCCCGCTAAGTCCAGATTGGCTAAAGTAGCGCCGAAAAGCTTGTCTTTAGAGTCGAGTATTTTTTTGCTTGGCCATTTTCTTGGCTTCCAGACGTTGTACATCTTTGATTTCCTATTCACTTAATTCAACGTCATCGTCATTTTTGTTTCTTGAGTCTTCAGCCATAAAAAACCTTGGTGGAGCAATTCTTCTTATTTCATGCTAGTGCCGTTTTAAGGCTTGCTTCAAGCCTGGAAGCATCGAGATTTTGTCCGATAAAAACCAGTTTGTTTTCAGGAGTGTTATTCTCCCAAAGTTTATCAAAACGTCCTTCAAACATCATATAAACCGATTGAAATATGTACCGCTTGGTAGAATTTTCAACATTTAGAATACCCTTGCTGCGGAAAACATCCATTCCTTCGGTTAAAAAAAGCATTTGTAGCCAAATTTTCAATCTGTCGGGATTAACAAACCCTGGAAAAGCCAAAGACACGGATGAAATTTCTTTTCCCGGCTCATGGTGATGGGGAGAAAAGGAATCTATGTCCAAAACCTTTTCGATGTCAAAGCCGCCGATATTGAGTATCTGATCTAGATCGACTCCTGCATGAGTGGTGTGGAAAACTTTTGCAGTCGGGTTGATCTGGCGCACCTTTTTTTCCAGGTCTGTCAATTCTTTCTTAGAAACCAAATCGGTTTTATTTAGCAAGATTATATTAGAAAATGCAATTTGTTCCCAAACAACTTCGTGTTCATTAAGGTTGTTGTGGATATGTTTAGAGTCTACCAAAGTTATGATTCCATCTAGCACGAGGGATTTCGATAAGTCATCTTCAATCAAAAAAGCCTGCGCGAGAGGGCCAGAACTGGCTAGGCCAGTGCTTTCAATTATTATATGGTCGAAGTCCTTCTGTTTTTCCAGCAAGCGATTTAAAGTTTCAATCAAGTCTCCGCGAATAGAACAACAAATGCAACCATTGCTCATTTCAAATATGTCTGCATCGGCTCCAATAACAAATTCGGAATCAATGCCTATTTCGCCAAATTCGTTTTCAATTACGGCGATTCGTTTTCCATGATTTTGCTTTAGGATATAATTGAGGAGGGTGGTTTTTCCAGAACCTAGAAATCCCGCTAACAATGTTACGGGCAATACCTTAGCTTTTTTTTCATTGATCATGAAATAATATCGTACGATTAGTTTTTTCTTATTATAGTCCTGTAATGAAATTTGGTGCGGAATAATATTTTGAGGTAGCAGAACGAGGCTGTTTAAACAGACACTCGCAAAAAAGAATAAACAATTGAGGTGCTTTGTAGGTGAATAAAGAACGAACCAATAAAATGTATGTTTGGATTTCGATAGGGCTTGTCACGCGAACAATTGTCCGGTGGGGATTGCCACACAAAAAGAGCATCTGAGGAAAAGACTGATTATTGATGAATCAGCTGCAAGGCTGGAACAGTTTTTTGGTGCTTCTGTCGAGTTGATGAAAGTTTTGAGTCGCGCTTGTGGTCATTCGCACTTGAATGAATTTGAATTAAGCGACCTACAACGTGCAAATAAGAAATGTCAGACCTGGCAGGTATCCCTTTTGCCGGGGTGAGATCGGTTTGAGATTATGACTTGCATCCCTTGGTGTTAAAAAAATCTCCGCCCTTTAATTTTTCATCATCAGTGCCCCAATGAATGGTTTTGTCTTTTTTTTGCAATCGTGGGATATGTTTGGAGCAGTGGATATAGGCTTCTTCTACTTCAATCTTAATCCATAGTTTAGTTTTGTGTTGCCCGTCTTTTTCCGCTTCGGCTTTGTCCAGAGGGTTGACCAGTTTGCTCGCCTCTTTTTCCGTTATTATCTCTGCTTTGCCGTTTACGTGGAGCCCAATAGAGGATTGAAAGAAGTCGATAAACATCAATCCAATTTGCGGATTTTCAGATATGTTTCCCAAGCTTGCCATTACACCATTCCCTTTAAACTCCGGAAACATCAGCGTTTTATCGTCCAATACCTTTATAAAGCTTTTTGGGCCTGCCCGAAAGGATGCATCGCATTCTCCTTTTGAATCAGCCGTTGAGAGAAACACCATATCCTGGTTTTCGATAAATTTCTGCATTTCGGGATTTAATAAATCCAATACTTGCGAATTATAAAAAGAGTTGGCGCTATTACTGGTGTTATGTTTTTTTTGTAGTTCTCGTTCGCCTTGTGATCCTGGATGGTCCATGGTCTTGAGTTAAAGGTTGGAGTTGTGAGGCAGTGCTAAATTAAAATATTTCCCTCGTTCACCATAGACGAGCCCTTTTTCTTCCAGGAACCGAATTGCTTCTTCCGCGGATTCCTCTTCCTGGCCATTTTGGCCGTTTAAGTGCTCTTTGATTTGATCTATGGTTTTTGGGGCTTCGTTGCAATATACAAATGCTTTGGCTGCGTTTCCCTCCAATCGAACTTGTGTGGATTGTAAGGATCGATCATCGTAGACTTTTACAAAGTCCATGGACTTGGTGAATATCAGGAAAGGCAATTGTTCGGACTGATGCCGCCTTTTCCATTCTGCTGCAATATCATAAAGTTCCTGTTTCAGTGTAGGATCGATTTGAGTGGATGTTTTGAACTCAAAATCGTATGCGATTTTCATATGATCGATGTCAAGGCCATCGTAAACATATGGGTAGGCTTCGCCCGGAGCCGTGATGGTTACGCCATACTCTTCCGGTCTCATAAAATAGGGGCTGAACCTTTCCAGCCACAAATCACCGACACATTCAGGCGGCGGTAAATGGAATAAGAGTTTGATCAAATCGATCTGCTGTCGATAGTCTTCGTTTGTTTCACCAGGAAAGCCAATCAAGATATTCCAGTTCACTTCAACTCCGTAGTACATGGACCATTTCATGCAAAGTATATTTTGTAGGGGTCGGACACCTTTATCCATTTCCTGGAGTTGATTCATGCTGAAGCTTTCTATTCCCGGTTGAATTACTTTGGCACCGCCATGCGCCAGGGTTTTGATTTGTTTTTTAGTCATGTTGCTTTTTACTTCGATGAAAAATTGAAGATCAAAATTTTTCTCAGCCAGATCTCCAAAAACTCCATCGATGTATTTCATTTCCAGAATATTGTCGACGAGCCGAAATCGAAATGAATCGTGTTTTTGAGAAAGCTCGGCGAGGTCGGTATGTACTTGGTCCATAGGCTTGGACCTGAATTTCATTGTGCTGGCGTTCAGGCCACAAAAAGTACAGTGATGCTTCTCTCCCCACCAGCAACCTCGAGCCGTTTCGTAAAGGATGACCGGGTTTTCCAATAGGGAAGATTCCGGGTCTATTTCCCGCAACTGGTCGAAAAAATCCTGATAATCGGGTGCCGCATAATCACTGAAGTTGCCAAACATGGCATCGGGTTCTTCGTAGAGCACTTCGTCATCGCGTCGATACACGACCCCTTTAGGAACCGAGCCGCCTTTCTCCAGGTAGTTAACAAAGTTCGGTAGAATGTCTTCTGCCTCACCGGGAATGACGTAATCTATCCAGGGAGAAACGCGAAAGTATTCGAGTCCCATTTCCGATTCAAAATTAGAGCCACCAAATAGAATTTTAACATGAGGAAATTTTTCCTTGATCATTTTTGCCAAGGTCAAACTGGCAACATTTTGGTTGAAGGTCGATGAAAACCCTATTACATCAAAGTCTCCCCAGTTTCCTGCATCTCTGCACCATTTCAGAAATTCGGGAACCATTTTAGTTTTTACATCCAGCAAATAGTCCAAGGGACGTTCTATTGACTGGCAAACATCTTCCATATGTGGGGCAAAATTTTCGGGATAGGCTTTATTTTTGAGGTTTTCCCCAAACAGGGCATGAGAAAATAGCCACTCTCCAATCAAGAATCTCTTTTCGCAAAGTTGGTTGTAAATGGGCAACCCAAGCTGATGAGCGAAATGCAGATTTAAATAATGGCTTTTTACTTCACACCCTTTGGACTTCAGCAAAGTGGAAAGGGTCCCCAATTGGATCGAGGGATAGATATGAAACCCAAATGGCATATTTACGAGTGCAATTTTCAAAGGCATAGGGTAATTGTAACAATTTCAAGGGCTGCTGCCCAATAAAATCAGTTGTCTGAATATTTATTCCCAATAAATATTTTTGCATTCGATGGAGCACCCAAGTAAGGTCTGTTAGGATTGCCTCTTTCATATAGCTAAATGATAGAATAACGATTTCCTTCCAATATTTAACCCAACCCGAGAAAACATCATCACTCTAGATAAAACATTTAAAACAGAAGCGGGGGAAGAATTGAAGCCTCCCAAGAAAATTCAGCCTCTCATCAGGCATTTGTCTTATCCCGTTACAATGCTTTTAAAGAAGACGCCTATTACCCCAAATCAAATAACCACCCTTGGAATTATATTTGGTGTGACAGGAGGGGTTGTTTGTATCCGAGGAGATTATTTTTCCATTCTCTTTGGCGCTTTTTTATTTCTGATTTGCTATGTCCTCGACAATTGCGATGGTGAGATAGCGCGGATTAAGGACATGCGTAGTATTTTTGGAATGCGGTATGACACTTTTGTAGATTGGTTAGTACACGCAGTGTATTTTATTTGTCTTGGGTGGGGCGCGACTTCTCTAACAGGACAACAGATTTGGTTTTGGTCAGGTTTAGCGGCTGGTTTCGGTGGCACCGTAAACTACGCTCTTGAGCTTTACCAAAACAGAACCAAACCCCACTCCAGCCAATTAACAGCTGAAGAGACATCGATTAAGGATGATGATTCAAAAATGGACCGTTTTGTTTTAAATGCGCGTAATGTTCGTAGCGATTTTTGTTTTATCGTTTTGGTTCTTAGTCTTGGGGATGTGATGTGGTATCTTCTTCCCCCTGCTGTTATTGGCGCGCAGGCCTATTGGTGTCTTCAGTTTACCCGCAGTTCCCGCCGCTGGCATCCATAGATAGGACCTAGAGTGAAAGCAATCAAATTTCTATATCTGCTAGTGGGGATTGGTCTTCTGGTTTACGTTTTTTCTGAGACCGATCTCGAATTATTATGGTCGAATCTGATTGCAACCGGCTGGGGTATCTTTTTTGTAATAGCTATTTATGGGATTGCTTTTTGGGTAGATACAATAGCTTGGCAGTTTACTTTGCCCAGTACAAGATTAAATTTAAAATGGCTTTACGATCTCTGGAAAGTGCGAATGGTGGGGGCGGCATTTGCAAAGGTATTGCCCTTCAGTGCTTTTGGTGGGGCGCCCGTAAAAGGTTATCTTCTTAAAAAATATTATGGGATTGGTTATAAAGAGGGTGCAGCTTCGATCATCTTGATTGAGTCCACACACCTTATATCTATGGTTTTTTTTATGGCATCGGGTGTTTTGCTCATTCACCTCAACCCCGATTTTCCTGAAAATTATTACCTGTTTTCTAAATTAGGTTTAGCCGCACTTGCTGTTGGCATTTTTGGATTTTATGTCATTCAACGGCTAAAGATTACTTCTATTGCAGGGGGATGGCTCAGTCTTCAAGCATTGGGCCGTCGATTGGAAAAATTTCTCAGCCACCTTCAGGAGTTTGATGACAGACTGGTTCAATTTTATACAGAAAAACGCACTTACTTTTTCGGGGCGTTGGGGTTAAACCTGTTGAACTGGTATCTGGGTGCTTTGGAAATTTATATTATTTTATATTTCCTCGGGCACCCTATATCGATAGCCGAGTCGATTATTTTGGAAACTTTGGTGGAGCTGGTGCGAGCGGGCACATTTTTCATACCTGCAACCCTCGGTACTCAAGAAGTCGCTTTTTTATCGGCTACCGGGGCTATTACCGGAGAACCCGCTTTAGGATTCGCTACCGCATTGCTGCGACGGGTTCGTGAGATTGTATGGTTCATTCTAGGCTTTGTTATTGGATGGCAATATTCGCCGAGTCCTTCAGACTTGGCCCAGGCAGCGCAAAATGAAATGACAAAAGATTCGAGCTAAATATACAAAAAACAAAGATTTGAAGAGAATAGTTTCATATGCAAGAATAGCTTTTCTTTTAACCGGATAATTTGATATGAAATGTTTAATCATTGCGGCTGGGCAGGGCAGTCGCCTGAGATCTCTTGCTGAAGCAAAACCACTGATGCCTCTTAAAAATATTCCTCTCATTGATAGAGTAATCGATTCTGCTGTGGAAGCGGGAGTGGATGATTTCTACGTTGTGGTTGGTTACAACGGTGCCAATGTTCGTGCGCATTTAGAAGAAGTGAGTCGCTCTAAAAATATTCCCATAACCATCATTGAAAATAACGAATGGAAACGAGCCAATGGTATTTCTGTTCTCAAGGCCCAACCATATTTGAACGAACCTTTTGTGCTTTTGATGGCAGATCATATTTTTGACTCTGAAATAGCCAGCCAGTTGATTCACCGTTCTTCCGAAAATAAAGGGATCATATTGGCCGTCGATGAAAACTTGCAAAATACATTGGTGGATATGAAAGATGTAACGCGGGTTTTGGTTGAAGAAAACCAAATTAAAAAAATTGGTAAAGGATTAGAGTCTTACAATTGTTTTGATACTGGAATTTTCTTATGCGATCCGGTGTTATTCACAGCTATTGAAACATCTTCGAAAAACCAGCAAGACGATTCTCTGTCAGGTGGTGTGCGTATTCTGGCTAAGCAGGGGAAGGCAGGTGCGATGCCTATCAACGGATCGTTTTGGTGTGATATTGATGACCCTGATAATTTTAAACAAGCCGATATATATTTATCAAGTCTGAAAGAAAAGTGTGCCTGAAAAAGAAAAGTCAGGCCGTTTTTAGTTTGAGAAGTCTGGAATAGACGAGATACCCGGCAAATAGATTGGCTCCCACCGCTGCGACTGCAATAAAAATTTCCATCTGATCAACCACGGCAACCAATAATAGGAAATGAATAAAATCTCTGTTCGCGAATTTTTCGGCCAGTTCAGGTTCGCTAATATGGAACAGTTGATTATCGAGTGATCTTTTATCAAGTAGTATAGGGCTCAATAGAAAGAAAGCCGTCAAGCCCCCCAGTCCTGCCAAGCCGCCAAGGTACAAAAAAATACTTTCATCTGTTTTGAAATAAACTCCACACCCAATAGCGGTAAACACTAGAAAATGGATAATATTGTCACAATAGATATCCAATTTTTTTCCGATATCTGTTTCCATAAATTTTAAGCGTGCGATTTCTCCATCGGCTCCATCCACCCAAGTTGACAAGACCAGTAGCATTGCTGCAATGACACTGGTTCCATAAGAGCCTTGAAGGAAAAGGAAAGCGGAAACCAGCCCCAAAAAAAAACTTAGAAGAGTAATCTGGTTGGGGCTGATCGGAGTATTCAAAAACATACGTGTTAATAAACGAGAAGCTGGCCTGGAAAGAATGCGTGTGATGGCGCTATCGTGGCTGAGGCCAGAACCGCCAACCTGTATTTCGTGAAGGCGTTTAAAGTCCTCTGGCTCTTGTATTTGCGCTTCCGTTGCCCCTGGGACGTAAATAGGGAAGTCCGCTTGCTGAGATTGAATGGCCGTAGGGTTGTCTAATAAAAGCTCGTTCAGTTTCTCTGGGTTTATAGGAAAAGTAGAAGCTCTCTCATTTTTGGAATTCGAATGGATAAGGCTGTGTAGTTCTTTCTTGTTATGGAGAGCAGAACCATTGAAAATATAAGCAGGATTGTTTTGAGTCCATTCTTTTAATTGAGGGATATTATTTATCCAAGGAATATTTTTTGGCAATCGCGAATCTTTTAAAATTTTTTCGAACGATTTTTTAAGGTTTCCATTAGGGTCTTCCATAAAAACAGCCAAGGTTTTTATGCCCGCCCTTTTTAGCGTCAAAAGGTTTCTAAGGATGAATGGGACCCCGGCGATTTTAGAAGAATACCATTCGATAGGATTTTCGATTGCCTTCGGATGTCTTAAAAAAAGAACACCATTTGAATTATCGTCCTGCGTTTCTGAATCAGGCTGTTTTTGGTTTTCTGTCATCTAAATTCCAAAATAATTAATATCTAAAGGCGTCTTGTTGACAAACTTCACTGGAAAGTCGATCTGAAACGATATATATTACACATGTTTTTTGATTTAAGGTTGTAATGTGTTTTGCGTCAGCTCGACTCACCTTGTATAAACACACCTATTTTAGCAAAAATTAATATTAATAAAAACATCTCAAAGATTAAAGGCAGTTGAACTATGAATGAAAGTGCAGAATCACACGATGGTATGGCAAGAGAAATTGCTCCGGCAAAAGGAAAACTGGGAGTCTTGCTTCCAGGTATGGGTGCAGTAAGCTCGACTTTGATTGCTGGAGTGCAATTGGTAAATGCGGGACATAGCCAGCCGATTGGGTCGGTAACGCAAATGTCACGGATACGCCTAGGCAAAAGGGATAATGCGCAATATCCTTTCATTAAAGATTTTGTCCCACTTTCATCTCTTAACGATCTGGTCTTTGGTGGCTGGGATATTTATGACGATAACTGCTATCAGGCCGCCTTAGCCTGTGGAGTAATTGATAAGCAGGAGTTGGAACCCATTAGAGAACAACTGGAAGTAATCAAGCCGTGGTCGGCTGTGTTTGATCCTGCTTTTGTTAAAAACCTTTCTGGACCCAATGTGAAACAGGCTCCCAATAAAATGAAATTGGCGGAAATGTTGATGCAGGATATGGAGGATTTTAAAAAGCAACATGGTTTGGAAAGACTGGTCATGTGCTGGTGTGGCTCTACAGAAGTGTATCAAGAGGATATGGAGCACGAAGCTTTTCAGACCATCGAAGGATTTGAAAAAGCTCTGAAAGACAATCTGGATATTATTCCCCCTTCTATGATTTACGCATACGCAGCAATCAGAATGGGTGTTCCTTTTGCCAATGGTTCTCCAAATCAGACCATTGACCATCCCGCGATGGTAGAGTTGGCTTTGAAATATAATGTCGCAATTGCGGGCAAGGATTTCAAAACAGGTCAAACTCTGATGAAAACTATTGTCGCACCTGGCCTCAAGGCAAGAATGCTTGGTCTGGATGGATGGTTTTCAAGCAATATTCTTGGCAATCGAGATGGCGAAGTTCTGGATGACCCCGATTCCTTTCGCTCAAAGGAAGTGAGTAAGGGATCGGTTCTCGATAGTATCTTTCAGGATGATCTCTACCCAGAGCTTTATGGGGATTATTATCATAAAATCCGTATCGAATATTATCCTCCACGAGGAGACGCTAAAGAGGGTTGGGATAATATTGATATCCAAGGATGGCTGGGACAAAAAATGCAGTTAAAGATAAATTTTCTTTGCCGCGACTCTATTCTTGCTGCGCCTGTTGTTTTAGATCTGGTTTTATTCCTGGATATGGCTAGCCGAGCGGGAATGGGTGGAATCCAAGAATGGCTTTCCTTTTATTTCAAGTCTCCACAATGCCGACCTGATTTGCAACCCGTTAACTCATTGTTTGATCAAGATGAGAAAATGCGAAATACCTTGAGAATTTTGATGGGAGAAAAAGTGATTGATCATTCCGGTCTGGATTACTACGAACCTAAAGGCTGATTGAAGGTTTGGGTGGCTGGTTATTTCGAGGGAATTGCTAATCAATAAAAAAAGCCGGTACTTATGTACCGGCTTTTTCTTATTTAGGACTTTCTTGGACGAGGGGTTTCACCTTTCGGCCTTTTTTATTATAAAAAGACGGTGAATTGATTTGCTTATCTGTTCTTTTATTCAGCGCTTTTACGGAAATCACCTTTTTGAGATTACCCGTAGCGTCAAAAACTTTCACTTCATGCATTGTTGCCTTCCCTTTCTAATAAGTCGTTTATGCGATTTATTGTGTCAATTAGCCGATGGAAGGAATACCTCACCGGGGAAAGACATCTGAACCTTCTTTACTTAGGGACTACTTTAGAAGCTTGTGGTCCTTTTTGGCCCATTGTTTTTTCAAATTCTACTTCTTGACCTTCATGGAGGGTCTTGAAGCCATCTGTTTGAATTTCTGAAAAATGTACGAAGCAATCTTCCCCATCGTCCGATTCAATAAAGCCATAACCTTTGCTCTCATTAAACCATTTTACTTTACCTTGAGCCATTTTGAATTTACTCCCAAAAAATTTACGGGACGATCTTGCATTCAGACATTAAAACAGAGTCCCCAATTGAAATAATTAAGACTTATTTGGACAAAATCAATCATAAAAAAAACCACCCGGAAAATCAGGACGGTTATTGGTTTTCTGCTGAAATTGTATTACCCATGCCACAAATGATGTTCCAAATAATTTAGGAATCGCCTTCCTAAATTGTCTTACTATAATGCTTCACCTTAGCATATCTATTGGAGAAACCCAAGTTAATATCAATTTTTTCGTTTCAAAAACCTTGATAAACTAAGAAGTATTGCCCTA
>Ga0209631_10002960_pt1 | contig 19916 bp, 22 predicted proteins | sample COG_08_FD_184752 | JGI IMG/M metagenome (GOLD analysis project Ga0209631, IMG submission 184752) | Pelagic Microbial community sample from North Sea - COGITO 998_met_08 (SPAdes) (version 2) | ecosystem: Environmental > Aquatic > Marine > Neritic zone/Coastal water | place: Helgoland, sampling...
CCGTAATTTGGCTTGATGTTGAAGATATTCACTATGATTGAGTAATTAACTAAATCCGAGTACTTAAGAATACGAGTCAGGTCGACCGCTTCCAAGACCTATGGTCTGTAAGGTGATATCATGGTGACAAGAACACATGGACAACGTCAAGGAACACGTTCTATTCTTAAAAAAAGTAAGCGTGACAAAAGCCGAGTTTTCATTAACAGAGTAATGCATCCTTATGTTGAAGGCGATAGAGTAGCCATCGTATTAGATGGTGCTCAGCATAAAGGAATGCCTCATCGCAGATTTCAGGGACGTACAGGAATAATTGCTGGTAAGCAAGGACGTGCGTACATTGTCAACTTTAAAGATGGCAATATGAAGAAAACAGTAGTTGCTCGTCCAGAGCATCTCAAACCAATTAAGGAATGATTTTAATGACAGAAAAAGAATTTGTAGATTTTGCTACAGTACGTGAACTTCTATCAGATGCAAGAGAAAGACGTGGCGATTTGTCATACGAACAAATAATGGCTTTACAACACGCTGAGTGGGCTGCATCTACCAACAGAGGAGGAACCAAGACAGATCCTAAGGTATTCACTGCACTATACAATGCGCTATCTGAAAATGAAAAATTATCTCAATACCCAGAAATATGTTCAAAGTTAGCTGAATTAACTCCTTTGAATGTGAAAGGAGTTAGAGTAGTGATTTCAAGTAAGAGAATTGCAATGGACACATCAGAAGTTGAAGAAATCATTACTGTTATCCGTCAACACGTACTTTGAGTGAAAATAGTACCTTTTAATGAATTAATTCTTGAATAAAGACCTTTCTCAGGTGGTTGTAAATCATGTATGCGAACACCCCTTCTGATTCCGGAGACGGCCCATCATCTATTTTTTCGAGTGAAACTCACTTGAGAATTTTAGATATTTCCGAAAGGAGACCTGTAGGCTACGAAGTACATGCATTGACTGAACCGTCTCTGTATCTAGTTCGTTCTAGAGTCATAGATAAGGAAGGGATTACCAGTGGTTCAAGATTGATTATCGAAGAAAATAAAGTTGGCCCCTTATCTTTACTACGCTATCGAGATTTATCATCAAATAGTGAGGACATTATTCTTGATGAATTAATGGGTGCGATAAAAGATAATTCTGAAATCCACTTAGGTTTCTATAATCGTGCAAATAATATTTCTCTGAAAGTACATGCCTTCCAACTCCTTCCTGGTATCGGTAAATCTAAGGCTCAGAAAATGGTTCAGTCACGCGGAATGGCAGGCTGGATGGAATTTTCCGAAGTTGATGAAGCCTGTGAAATAGATTCTGTCAGATTATTGGCTGAAAGATATCTAATTGAGATCGAAGATCCTCTAAATAATCGAAGTATCCTAGACCATCTTATCCGTTCATCTAAATAATCTGGAATTACTATGGACGATTTAGACCCTAGATTACTAGTCGACCTACTTAGAGATCATATTATTCCCGATAAGTCACTGGGTCAACATTTTCTTCTCGATCAAGATGTAATATCTCGTTCCATAGAGATATGTCTAGAACAAGATTCTCCACTAAATTCAGAGTCTAAGGTTCTTGAAATCGGACCGGGTCCCGGTTCTCTTACGTTATCTCTTCTCAGAACTAGTTCTAATGTAATCGGAGTTGAAATAGATAGTGAAGCAATTTTACATTTAGAAAGAGTCTTTGGGGATGCAGAAGGTAAACTTGAAATTATTTCAGGCGATATTTTGAAAGTAAAATGGCCTAAAAACCTCTCTCATATTGTCGCTAATTTGCCCTATCAAATATCTAGCCCAGTACTTGATTTAATACAACAATATCATTACCGAAGCCCATTAGATGCGATAGTCATACTAGTTCAGGATGAATTCGCTGAAAGAATGTCTATGGAACATTTTGGTTCATTAAGTCCCCTAGGACTTTCCCTATGGCTTGACTTTGATGTTAAATTAGACAGGAAAGTTCCAGGGGGAGCATTCAGCCCCGCACCAAGAGTTAATTCTCGATTAGTTTCACTTATTCCAATAGATCGTTCAATTAAAAATGGAAAAATCAATCGTAAGATGTTTAGAATTATTACACAACATTGTTTTTCTAGCCGTAGAAAGAAAATTAAGACATTATTATTCAAAACTCCTCGTAGAATTAGTAGAGTAGGCGGCTGGCATAAATCTCGATGGAAGGCCGCAATTGAAGATTTGATAGATAATCCTCCGGATGGATTTTCTGAAAATTGGTTTGATAATAGACCTGATATGCTTGAACCAGAAGAATGGGCTATAATTGCTAATAGAATATCCTCTTATGGCGAGTAATTGAGACAATTATGACCGTGACTTGATAGCATACGCATGATTCGACGGGTTACTGCGAAGCCTATGGCAAGATTCGCACAAGAGGTTTTGTTATGGCAAAAAAAGACACCTATCTCGCGTTATTGCGTCGTGGTATAGATGAGAAAACTGCCCAAATCTTATCAGATGGTGGGATTAAAGTTGGTGATTTGAAAACTTTAGATGTTGAAACTTTAACAAATAATTATGGTTTAAAGAAAGAAATAGCCACTTCAGTACTTGATTCTGTCAAATCCGGACCGCGTTCTTCAGCAAAGCAGAGATACTTAGCAGATGTTCTTTCAGATAGTGGTGGTAAGAAGAAAGTTGACAAAATTGAAGAACAGAGATTCAAGAGAGAACAGAAAGATCTCCATGCTGAATTATTAGAAAAGAAAGAGCAGCTTCGAATTGCTAAAGTAGAGCAATTCCGTGAAAAGAAGCTTGTAATGAACCGATTAGGTAAGACTGTTGAATTAATAGTAAAATTAGAGAATACTTTTGATGAAGAAGGTAAAGATGAACAGAGGACCAAACTCAGAGATCAGTTAGAGACTCGTGGCCTTGAAGCAGCAAGAGATCATGAATTATTGGATTTATCTGGAACTCCTCAGGATATAGTTGATTTTCGTCGAAAGATAGCGCCTATATTATGCATGCATGCCTGTCCAGAATGTGGTGAAGAAATGAATCCTAGAGGGGGTAATGTGATGGAAGATATGACTGATTTCATGTTAGTTTGCTGGGATTGTGAGAAAGAATTCCGTGCGCCTATGGCCCAAGTAGTAGAAGATAAATTAGAAAATGGAGATAGGATCCAGATTGATCCTAGAAAAGGTCCGAGATTGAAAGTATATTTGCCACCTAAGAAATCTGAAACTCTGAGCGTTGATGATCTGATTAAGAGAGATCTAGAATCAACTGGTGCTTCTGTTGCAGAACTCGAGGCTGCTGTCGAAGCAAGCAAATTATCAGGTGGATTAATGAGTATTGAAGATTGGATAGAGCAAAAAATTGCCGATAAAGGATACATACAAGCTCAGGAACATAGAGAAGAATTCATTCTTGCTACAGGTGCAGGCGCAACTAAATTCAATAAGTGGATGAAGAAAGCAGGTTTGTATTTCAATAAACAAACAGGACGTTGGACTCGCTGGGAAGATCGTTAGTACCTCAAATTATACAATATTTATTAGATGGTTTGAATAAAAACTACTCGCTGGGTTAATCATGGCAATCATTCGTTTCTTTCGTGGAGGATTGCATTTAGGTTCTGCCGAAGTCGAAGAAGGAGATTTTATTGTAGATGTTGCAGATAGAATTGGGATTGATATTCCTCGGAATTGCACCTCTGGTAATTGTGGAACTTGTCTTGTTAGATTAATAGCTGGAGATATTGAATATCCAGAACCATTACCTCCTGGTTTAGATGAATTTTTAATAGAAGATTCCGGAATCCTTTCTTGTTGTATGATTTCAAAAGGCTCCTGTGATATCGATATAATTCCACCTATTTGAGGTCTTGAAATGGTTGATTGGAATAATAATGAACTAATATTCCTTCTTATTTTTGATGTTATAGCACTATCATTTGCTGTTTGGTGGCTTTCTAGAAGAGTCAAGTCAAAAATTATTGAAGTCAATGAAAGAAAATCTAAGAGATGGACACGAGAAGAAGAGTAAATCTTTACTCATTTATTGCAGCAGTCCATCTATTTGCTTGTGGTATACCAACAACTTCAATGTGACAGGCAAGAACACCTCTTGTTTTCTTAACTTCATTTCGTAACTCAATTAAATCGTTCACACAACAAGGACAGTAAGGATGAGTTGGAGTTATCCAAAGTTCAACAATCCCTCCTTCACTAATTTCAACTCCTTTCAATATTTCTTTGCCCTTCAATAGCTTACCATGTGGTTCTTTCCTTTCTCTTAGAATCTTAGCCAATCTTCTTTCAACTGGACCGGAGGACTGAGGCACATAATAGCGCAAGAGGTCTAGGAATTAGTATGTTGCTTATTCTTAATTCCAATCTGTAATGAAAGGGAATTTATCTCCCATAGTTAAGTATTCCATGCCATCTCTTGTTCTAACAAAAGTATCTTCAGTTCCTATACATCCATTTTCATAGATTACTTTTGGCTCAATTGCCATTGTTCCACCAATATTTAGTGGTTTATTGAAACCTTTAGCAATTACTGGAGTTTCATCTAACTCTAATCCTACTGAATGGCCTAAGAAATAAGATTTATCTGGTAACATTCCCATCAAATTATTCTCATAACCCATTTCTTTAGCGAGTTGACACCCAATATCCCAAGTTTTTGAACAGTTATCTCCAGAACCTAAACTGGATACAACTTTCTGTCTAATTTCTATCATATCATCCAGTCTTTCCATCCACTTTTCATTTAGTTTTCCTGCACTGAACATACGAGTACAATCTGAAACATACCCTCTGTGTAAATGTACGATGTCTACTGTAACCGGTGAATTTGATTCTACTTTTGCATGTCCAGATCCTAATGATGATATTGGGCTTGCTCCAACTCCTCCAATTGCAGAATCAAAATATGAAGGTACAGATGCTGAACTTCCAGCTACAATCACTACTCTATCACAGTCCATTGGCCATTTCCTCATCCTTATTCTTCCGCCAAATCCAGCCTTTCTGCTAACTTTATCTGCTATTGAAGCCATTTCTAATTCAGTTTTTCCTAAACCTCCATTTTCTCTTATAGCCTCGAACATTGTTCTGTTTATTTCTCCACTTTCTCTGAGCATTTTTATTTCCCATTCAGATTTTGTTTCCCTTAATTCATACATTATTTTTGTACAATCTTTACTTTTTCCTTCTAAAGAACTCAATTTTTGATTAATGAATTTCCAGCGATCATGAGGGATCTTTCCTTCAAGTAATGCAGGTATCTCAATTCCTCCCTTCCTTCTAATTTCATCTGCTAAATCCGCCATTCTAGGCTGTTTCATTACAGGATCAGGACTATCCTCTCCGCCCGATTCAAATTTTGCTCTTTCTAAAGATCTTTTTACCCAATGTGTAGTTTCAACATCAGAGTCTTTTGATCCAACCAAAATCATACCATTTTGTCTTCCTCCAGTTAACCAGTAAAGCTCTACAGGGTCATCAATTAGTACAGATTCTATTTTGTGTTTGGATAATATTTCTGAGAGTAATCTCCTACGATTTTCTAATTCAGATACGGGGACTCTCCAGTCAACTCCATCAGGTCCAGTTAAACTCTCCTTATCCCATGTCATGTAGGTGCGTAGTGATATCAATGACAAAGGTATTGTGTAACGGATGTTAGGTTAATTCAACCATTACGGTCAAAGAGTGTTAGCCTTTGGGCCTGAACGTGAGTGACGTCCTTACGCTGGACGATGTCCGCCTCGGCGGCAAAGTAGTTCTCTATCGTGTAGACGTAAATTCACCTCTTGAACCATCATCGGGAGCCTTTCTTGACGATAGTAGATTAAGGGCAATTATTCCTACTCTTCGAACCTTACAAAATTCTAAAGTTGTAATGTTAGGTCATCAATCGAGACCAGGGAAAATAGATTTTACAAATATGGAACAACATGCAGATAGAATCTCCCGACTAATTGGAAAAAAGGTAAAATTTATCTCAGATATTTGTGGAGATGAAGCAATTTCGTCTATTAAAAATCTTAAAATTGGTGAAATATTGTTCTTAGATAATATTCGTATGCATGACGATGAAAATTCCATGAAAAAAGCATCTCTAGAGGAAACTGCACAATCAGAGATCGTCAGAAAATTATCGTCAGTAATCGATGTCTATGTTACTGACGCTTTTGCAGCGTCGCATAGAAATTCTCCTTCTCTAACCGGTTTTTATGATTCGGTACCTTGTATTGCTGGCCACTTAATGTCTAAGGAAATCTCAAATCTCCAAATTGCAGTTAATGACCCTCCTCGACCATACATAGCAATCCTTGGTGGGACAAAATGTGATGATTCTTTGAAAGTGGCTAAGAATCTAATAGATAAGGAAATTATCGATACAATTCCTGTAGTTGGAGTTGTTGGAAATATGATGCTTTGGGCAAGTGGAGTAGATATTGGTGAAGGGAATAAATCGTTTATAAGAAATGCTCTAGGTGATGATTTTCAAGACACATGGGCTCTCGCAGAATTCTTGTATGAAAACCATAAAGAATTCTTTCTTTTACCCAGCGATGTAGCAGTAGAAGTTGATGGAAATAGAGTGGCTATGAATGTTTCAGAACTACCTACTAAATATCCAATTTATGATATTGGAATTTCAACTCTCCAGGAAATTAGACCATTGATGATTAATGCTGGATGTATATTATGGAATGGCCCGGCATCCTATTTTGAATTACCCGGATTTGCTTTCGGGACCATTGAAATCCTCAATATGTGTACTGAATCATCAGCAGTTACCATTGTCGGAGGTGGACACACTAGTTCATTGGTAAGTAATCGTGGAGTTACTGACTCAGTGACTCATAATAGTACGGGTGGTGGAGCATGTTTGACCATGCTATCTGGAAGATCAATGCCCGTAGTTGAATCTTTGAATAAATCCAATGATAAGTTTCGTCCTCTTTTACCCTCTCTTGAACTTGGTAATTGATTCTTGGGCGTCTCAAGTGTTATCAATGTATACAAGTCACGAGATACTATGAGTGACGAAGAAAATGACGTATTCTCTGGTTCTGTGACCTCACAGCCTCAGATGGTAAACGTACAAACATCAGGACCTATGTACATGGTTGAGAGGAGTTCTGCACCTCAAGTAATCGGAATATTAGTTATATTATACAACCTGCTAGTGACTGCACTTGGCTTATTTGGCTTATTAGCTCTTGCATTCTTGTCTGATTTAGATGAATCCGTTGGTATAGAAGCACTACCTTTTGGGTTATTAGTAGTGACAATATCACTAACTTTAATTCCTGCAGGAATGGGTATTTTTGGAGGATATAAAATGTTCATGTACAAGAAACAAGGACTCTGGCTTGTCCTTGGCTCGATTGCACTTGGATGGATAATTAGTATAGTTAATAGCGTTTTAACTACTGATTATGGCGGCACTGGTGATGCGGCATTGGATGCAGGTCTAAATGGAGTATGTGGTCTTGCCTGTGCAGCAATTTGTGGACTAATTGTATGTATTCCATTATTCATGGCTAATAGTGGTATGGAATAAATAAAGGAAATTAGAAGTCGAGTTTAGTATTTGATACCATTAAAATTTTACTCACTGCAATAATTATTTTTGCAGTGGCACAGCCTAGTCAGAGTGACACTCTTTTAGCGGCTATTTTGGCATCAATACCCTTAGTTAGTGTCCTTGCAATGATGCGGATAAACCATGAAGGTGCATCTAACGATGAGATAATTAATTTTTCAAAAAATATTATTTGGTTAATTCTGCCCTCTTTATTATTATTCATTGTGATACTTGAATTAATTCAAAGAGGCTGGGATTTCTATCCAGCGCTTGGGGGTGGTCTAAGCGCCACAATAATTGGCTATTTACTTATGATCGAGATAATGGACAGATTTCAGATGGCGTCCTAAGCATTATGGAATTTTTCTAGATTAATAATTTCACCTAATCTTTCTTCTACATCCTGTTTTATGTTAACTAGCCCCTCTTCATCATTAGCTTCAGCTCTCATGACAAGAATTGGTTCAGTATTACTAGGTCTACAAAGAAACCATCCTTCTGGATAACTAACTCTAACTCCATCAACATTAGAGTATTTCATATCAGAAAATTTTCTTTCTACTGAATCCATAGTTTCTATTCTATTCATAGTTAGAGGAACCTTTGCTTCTCCGGTTGAAGCATATTTTGGTAAGTCATCAAACCAGTCTGAAAATTTAGGTCCTCCTTCTTCCGGCGAGGGTTCTCTAGCAATTATTTCCAGTAATCTAGCAGTATTATACAATGAATCATCGAATCCCGGCCATCTATCATTCAAGAAGAAATGACCTGACATTTCTCCGGCTAAGGGAGAATCTGGATTTTCTTTTAATTCTCTTTTCATGAATGAATGTCCAGTTCTAACCATTTTAGGTATACCTCCAGATGAATAGATTGCTTCTTCCAGCGCCATACTACACTTTACATCGTAGAAAACAGTTCTTTCAGACTCAGTCCCACCTTTCCTTTCTCCTAAAATATCTTTAACAAAAATAGTCATTAATCTGTCTGGATGAATAAATTTACCTTCTTGGTCAACTACGCCAATTCTATCTCCATCTCCGTCCATTCCTATTCCAAATTCAGCATTATTTTCAACCACTGACTTTGCTAAATCTTTCATGTTCTCGGGCCTTGTAGGATCAGGTGGATGGTTTGGAAACTTATCATCCCAATCACAATGTACAGGTATCAAATCAACATCTAATTTTTCCATTAACTTAATCGTTAATGGGCCAGGTACTGCATTTCCACAATCAATAGCGATTTTTATTTTTCTTCGAGGCATTCCTGCATTTGAGACTATTGTATCTAGATATTGATCTTCGAAATGAGAAAAATCTTTCACAACTCCATTCCCTTGTTTAAACAAGTTATCATCAAAGGTCTTTTTCAATCCCTGTAATTCTTGTCCAGCCATAGGTAAGGTGCCATTACAAATCTTAAACCCATTATATTCGGGAGGATTATGACTTGCTGTAATTACGACAGCAGCATCCACAGAAAGATCTACAGTCGCTCTGTAAAGCACTCCTGTTGTTGTTATTCCAAGATCTAGTACGTCTACTCCAGATGAATTTAATCCTTTTAAGAAAGCAGAATGTAATTCAGGTCCAGACTCTCTAATATCTCGAGCTACAGCAATAGTATTTGCATTAAGGTGAGTAGCAAGAGACTTCCCTAATCTTTCTGCAAAGTCTGAATCTAATTCAGAATGAGCAAGCCCACGAATATCATAAGCTTTGAAAACACTCATTTCTATGCCTCAATTTCAATTATTCCCCGAGCCTCTAAAAGCTTCGCATATAATTTCTATTAGTGCATCACCTGGTAATTTACTAACTTCATATGCTGCCCTAGCAGGCGGCATTGATTCTCCAAGCCATTTCCCATAAACTTCGTTTACATCAGAATAATTTCCTATGTCTGTTAGAAGTATTGTTACCATAACTAAGTCATCTCTTGAACTGTTAGCTATTTCCAATAGATTGTCTATCTTTTTCAAAGCCTCAGAGGTCTGAGAAACAATGTCTTCTCCTCCTTCTATCCCTATTTGGCCAGCCAGCCAAATATGATCTCTTACGGTTATCCCAGGACTGTAAGGAGCCCAAACTTTTCCTCCGTTATCAATTTTTAACTTGCGAGCCATGAAGTTCGCAGGGTGTTATCGCTGATATGTTTATTCACGAAGTAATTCTATTACCTCTGAATGATCTCCAGCAACATTTTCTGGTGTTAATTGATTAATTGGAACCCATTGTGCATCGACTGCATCGTCACCTCCTACTGGCTCAGATTCACTGTCTACTTCTACCAAGTAGAATAGTCCTACACAATGTTTTCGCGGATCTCTACCTGGTTTTCCCAATATTGTTAGAGATAATGGATACTTTCCGATAACTCCTGTTTCTTCTAATAATTCCCTGACTACAGCATCTTCAGGATCTTCCCCGTAGTCAACAAAACCTCCAGGAAATGCCCACATACCTTCCCACTCTTTAGGATCCTTTCCTCTTTTAATCATCAATAATTCTAGTCCATCAACTCCCTCTCTAGTCGCAATAGCATCTACTGTTACTGAAGGATTCTGATAATCATCTCTTCCACATTCTTGACATCTTTTAGCCACCATATCTCCTCCTTCTGTTTTGATATGATTCTATTGCTTCATACAGGTCGTTTTTGTTGAAAGAAGGCCAATGAACATCTGTGAAATGTAACTCAGAGTATGCTATTTGCCAAAGTAAAAAGTTTGAAATTCTTTCTTCCCCGCTTGTTCTGATTACTAAATCAGGGTCAGGCATATCTGAAGAGTATAGATTACTGGATATTTTATCAGTGTCTATTTCTTCTAGCTTAATTGTACCAGATGCATATTCTTGAGATACTTTCCGGACAGCATCAACAATCTCTTCTCTTCCCCCGTATGCTAAGCATACAGTGAATAAGAAATCAGAGTAATCGGCAGTTTTCTCTTCAACATTTTTTATTGCTTTTCTAACATCATCAGGTAACATATCCAACCTTCCAACAGCTTTTACTCTCACCTTTCTACTGTGAATTTTGGGGTCTTCTGCCATCTCATTTAGTCCATTACAGTAAAGACTGTATAATGCATCAAGTTCCTCTTGATTTCTTTCTTTGATATTTTCCGTTGAAAGTGCATATACAGAGAGATAAGGTATTCCAAGATCTAGAATCCAATCCATTACTTGTTTAAGTTTCTCTTTTCCCTTTTTATGCCCTAAATTTGTCTCAATTTTTGAGTTCCAAGCAAATCTTCTATTTCCATCCATAATTATTGATACATGATTTGGCACAATTCCTTTCTTTATCCTATCTTTGAGTCTATTGGCTCGTATTCTATCAGTTCTTGATACAAAGCTCCAAGCCACGCTTGAACTTGCAATTGCCTTTGCAGGAATTGCAATAATTCTAAATTTAAGAAGCCATTTCGCTAGGGAATCGATACGTCGACCAGTTGCTCTGCGCATACGACCCATGTAACAGCGTAAATCTCTGTACCTAATAGTAGTTGGATTGAGGAGTCCTCATTCAAATACAATATCTGCCTTGTCATTTATCTTATCTAAGAGATTATTTTCTGGATTTACAACAATAATTTGCCCTGAATGTTCCCAAACTGGTAAGTCGTGATGGCTATTCCCTGCATATCCAAATTTCATATTCCCATATCTTGCAATTAATGCTTCAGCCTTCTTCTTACCACGAAGGTTGTGTTGAGCATCTGATGCCATAACATCGGAGAACAGACCTACATGTGCTGCAACTTGCTCTGCAACAATTCTATCTGAAGCGGTAGCTAAAATCAGAGTTCTTCCACGTGCATGTTCTCCGGTAAGCCAGTCTAGAAAAGCAGCATGATATTCAAGTTCCGCTGGGTCAAAAACTAACTTCTTGGCCAAGTCTCTTTTCCACTGTGCTCTTTTGTTTGTTACCTCTTTTGTTAGGACACTAAATATCATCCATGGTTTCCTAAGTAACACCCTTTTGATACTAATATAACTCATATCTGTTAAGATTAGCGTGCCATCCATATCAACCGCTAGTGGTATGTCCGTTATCTCGCCCATGTAGTTGCCTGAACCGACACCATATCAAAGATTCCCTGACCGATTGCATGAAGTAAACAACTCCCTCGTAGGCATAGGGTAACTAGTATGTCCGAGGATAAGATAGCTTGGAAACCTGCAGCAATGTCAAGGATTGAGACTACTAATGAATCGCCACCAGGATTTCAGAGTCTTGTTTTTGTAGGAATTGGAATGAAATCTGAAATGCTGGAACCCACTAATCCAGACGATTGGTTAGCTACTATTTCTGGTCTTAAATCATGGGGAGAAGTTCCTTCACAAGACTCGTCTGTAGAAGAAATAATTCATTCTGACAGAGGAATTAATCTGAAATTGAAAGATAATGATACTTACTGGTTAGCGGAATTTTTTCCTTGGAGTAATGACGGTAGATTAAGATCAAGAATTAGCCTTGCTACTGGAAAAAGCGATTCTCCAATAGGTCTTTTTTCTTGGAATAATATTGATTTAATTTCTTTAAGAAAATGGGATGAAAATCCTCGCCAAGTGAAATCAAAACTTATTTCCGCAATAAATTCTAATGACTTAGAAGCTTCAAAAGAAATTGTATTCAAATGTGCGGCTGCAATAGGGAGTTTCCATAGATCAGCAGAAAGTGGTAGAATTACTCCTCGCGATGCTAGAAAATGGAATAAGAGAGTTGAAACTCTTGAGGCTTTATTGCGTGCAAATACAATTTGGCGAGCACCTCATACAAAAGATACCGTTTGTATAATTACTATTGGAGATGTCAGGTTCTCAGACATGATAGACGCTTCTGACGGTGAATATGGTATTCATTTCAGTAGGCCCCGATTATCAGATAGCATTGCCAAACCTAACTGTGAGTTTCCAGCAATGAGAGATTTTTCTTCATTACTTCATGATCTTAATAGAATATATTATTCTAGTAAATCAAAACTTTCAATTAGAGATTTAAGAGAATCTATGATTGATGGCTGGAGATCTACTGCTCCAGAAAAGTGGTCCTCAGAAGGTTCTTTTTACACTCCACGAGGTGGAGTATTCTTTTGGGAATATGAGCAATGCTTACTTGATGTAATCGAAGCAGTTTCTCATCAATCCGGGAAGCCAGAGCCTGCAGTTTCAATGCTTAGAGAAGTTCCTGGAATTCAAAGAACGATGTACAACCATAGAATAATCGCTGCGCTTTCATTCATGACAGGTTTCTTCTCCGCAAGCGGATTTTATCAGTATCTAGTTGGTAACTCTGATGAGGTTTTCATTCCACTAATTTTACTCCCAATAACCATCGGACTTTATTATTCATATAGAAGATTAGCACCATCTCCTGAATTATCAATTTTAAGAGTCTGGAATGAGAAAATATCAAATTCTTAGTCATTGATTCTCGTAAATTTGTTGTTTTTAAACACATATGTTCTTGGAACACCTGTCTGAATTTCTAATTTCACAACATCCTCTTTTGAAATATTTTCAATATACATTACAATTGATCTTAATGAATTACCATGTGCTGAAACTAGCACATTTTTCCCATTTTTTAGGTCTTCAACGACGTTTTCTTTGAAATAAGGTATAGTTCTTTCAGCATTCATTTTCAGACTTTCTCCATCAGGTGGAGGAATATCAAAAGAACGTCTCCAGATATGAACTTGTTCTGCTCCATACTTTTCTGCTGTTTCTTTCTTGTTCAGTCCTTGTAATGAACCGTAATGTCTTTCATTTAGCCTCTTATCTTTGTAAACAGGAATATCTTTTGATTTCTTATTATTTTCAATAATTATTTCAGCTGTTTTCTGGGCTCTAATCAGTGCACTAGTGTGAACTACATCGAATGAAACATCTTCTAATTTTTTCCCAGCATCTTGTGCTTCCTTAATACCCTTTTCAGAAAGTCCAATATCTGTCCATCCTGTGAATTTATTTTCAGCATTCCAAATTGATTGTCCATGTCTAATAAGTACAAGAGTAACCAAAGTTTCACCTCACTTATTATTTCTTAATCTTGGCTCAAAGAATATCAAATTTAACTTGGCAGCAGTTTCACGTGCCATCATTAGAAGGTCTTCATTTAATTCTCTTTGTGTGGCCGCTGATGACACACAGTAAAAGTTTCCAGCAACTACTACCATTGCAGTACCGAATGCTTGAACTCTAACCCAAGAATCTTCTTCTTTAATTGAGCGAGCATCATCATTCACTTTATCCAGTAAAATCTCACAGAACTCTTTCAAATGTGCAGGATTACTATCTTCTTCAAACTCAAACTTTGGAGTAATTCTTCTGAATCTTCTTTTACTGAAATTTTCAACAGGTGAGTTGACCATATTCGAGTTAGGCACAGTAATCATTGTATCAGCAGATGTTCTAATCAAAGTAGTTCTGAGTCCAATATTTACCACTTCTCCTTCAACCCCATCTACGATAATCCAATCTCCAACATTGAATGGCTGATCTACAAGAATTGAAACGGCTCCAAAGATATTTGAAACCGAATCTTTTGCTGCAAGAGCTAATGCTAAACCAGTAATTCCCAGACCTGCAATCAGCCCATTCAAGTCAACACCAGCATAACCTGCAAGAACGAATGCACCGATTACAACAACTGCGACTCTCCCAACTGATTCGGCAACACTGGCTAGTGAGCGCCTTGAAGCAATGTTATCATCACCTTCGACGACAATGAATGCATCTAGATAATCAACTAATCTGTAGGCTGCAATTAGCATCAAAATTATGAATCCAGTGAAAACAATTTCATTAATATTAGATATCAAATCTTGATTCCAAACCGGATCACAATTTGTAGTAAGATAGTCTATGCCTTGTGAGAAGACCAGTGTACCAATCATCCATCCTAGTGATGTTGGAGCAAACAGTGTTTTACCATCAATTCTTTCATTCTTAGAAAAGAGGTTCATTAATCTGGGAAATAAATACCTTCTAGAGAGGACTCCTAATGCAATAGAAAGGCCAATTAGAGATAAGAAAATTACCATAGTTCCTTCTGAAAAACCTTGGAAAGCGGCTTCTCCATCCATGAAGTCAGTGAGTATATCCATATTTAATCGCCACAACAGCCACTTATGAATCCCACTACGGTACTTCGTACCATAAATCCGAGGCTTTCAAGACCCTAACACCTCTCGAAGGCATGATAACATGACAGGCACTAACATAGCAAACAGTCAAAAATTTGTTTCAAATCCAAGAAGAATTCCTGCAATGGCCCTTCTAATGCCTTTGATGTTGTCCGTTTTAGCCCCAGTTTCATTGATTGCTCCTGTAGATGCTCAAGAATCTGATAGTGGTATGGCGCCTGAAGATATTTGGTCAGAAGAATATTCTAATCAGATATTCCCATGGGGAGGAAATGACCGATTACAATTCCGAGAATATCATGATTATTTCAGCATGAAAGATAGAATGCAACAATTAGCAGATCAGAATAGTCAAATCATGAGTTTCCACGAAGGTCTTGTTGGTGGTGTAAATGCCAGAGGTCAAGAAATGAGTGCCGATAATTATGAAGGATGGTATTACAATCATGCAAGTCCTTGGATTAAGATGACAGGTGGTGGTGAAGAATTAGAAGGAGTTTCAGGTGGAGACTGTAATGTATTCGTAGGAGATTGCGGTAATTATGAAGAAATACCTGATGTAATGTTAGTTGGTAATCATCATGCTAGAGAGTGGATGTCTTACGAAGTTCCTATGTTTTTCTTAGAAACAGTGGCCTACTACTATGGAATGGCTGGTATAGATAATGATGGCGATGGCCTCATTGACGAAGATGGTTGGGATGGAATAGACAATGATGGAGACTGCTTAAGGCTTAATTCCAGTTATCAAGATAGTAATGGAGATGGAATACCATGCGGACCTGGAGATTTAGGAGTCGATGAAGATTTTTCTGAACAATTTATCACCGATATGGTAAATACAAGAGAAATTTACTTAATTCCAATGCTTAATGTAGATGGAAATCGTTATGACAGAGAGGAATATTGTGGAGAATCAGCTTGGGAGACCTGCTATCGAAGTGGTTGGAGAAAGAATTTACGTGACAATACAGTTACCGGAGTTACTCCTCTTCCAGACATTGATGAACAAGTAGATCCAGCCTGTGATGGAGTGGATCTAAATCGTAATTATCAGTATGAATGGGGCGCGCCTTTAGGTGCAACAGGGCCGCTATTCCCAGGGATGTGTTATGCTGGTGAACCCGGTCCGAATAATGATGTTTACAATGGTCCTGTAGATACTGTAGATCAAGATGAAGATGGTAGATTGAATGAAGACCATGTTGACGGTAAGGATGACGATTCTGATGGCCTTACAGATGAGGATTGGTTAGGTGGTAATAGCGAGCCTGAAACTAAGTTCATCCAAGATATGACTGAGATGAATGATGATAATGGGGATGGTTCTTCAGAATTTAAGTCAACCTTGACATGGCATTCATACTCTGAACTAGTTTTGTGGCCTTGGGGGCATTGCCAGAACTGTGATAATCCTGACCAAGAGTTCCTAGAATATCATGGGAATCTGATGGGTGACATGACTGCATATGCCCCAATGCAATCGTCAGATCTATATCCTACAACTGGTGACTTCTGTGATTGGCACTATGGTGTTCATGACTCATATTGTTACACAATGGAAATTGGTATTGCTTTCCATGAATATCCTGAAGATATTGCTCATACTGCTGTACGTAATTTAGGAGTTCCATTTTACATGATAGAGATCGCTGATGATCCTAGATATAGGGCAGTTGTTGGAATTGAGAATACTACCGCATCTCAGTGGCTAGCCTCTCCTGATCTAGTTTCTGTACCTTCTAATGGAGAAATACCAATTGATTTCTGTCTTGACTCCACTTTCCCATACACTACAAATATGACCTATACACATCTAATGTGGAGGTTCGTAGAACCAACTAGACAACAAGATGATTTTGGTCCAACAGAATGGATCACGGTTCCATGGGAAATGTCTGGTTTCGTTGATGTTGGAAATTCATGTGAACTTTTAGATGGTAGTAATGGTACAGTTTTACAGGCCCAGATTCCATTACCTGATAGTTCAGTAGGGAAAATCCACTACAAAGCTATGCTTGGAACTACTAATGGAGCATTCCCATTTTCCTATCCTACAGTTGAAGAGGGGCCTAATTATTATGAATTATCAATCCCCTACAGAGCCTCATTTGGTTCATCGGTTCTTGCGCTTCTAATGTTCTCATTAATTGCAACAATGGTTTGGGGTGGTCTAGGTTATACATTGAAAGAGATGTTTAATGATGAACGTGATGTTCTCGGTTTACCTCCTGAAATGCGTAATTTGGAGGAAGCTTAAATGCAAGCTAAGGAAGAAGCAGGCTCAGATGAGTTTAGTGGAAGATTAGGCCTAATTTTCGCTACAATCGGTGCTGCAATTGGTACAGGAAATATTTGGCGTTTCCCCAGAATGGTAGGCGCTAATGGAGGTGGGTCTTTCCTTGTACCATGGCTTATTTTCTTGTTTCTTTGGTCAGTTCCTTTGATTATTGCTGAATTCGCTCTGGGTAAAAGAAGTAGGACAGGTACTGTTGGAACATTCAGAATATTTGCAGGTAACAGATTTGCATGGATGGGATTGTGGACTGCATGGATTTCAACAGCGATAGGATTCTACTACGCAGTTGTAACTGGATGGTGCATAAATTACTTTCAAACTGCTATCCGTGGTGGACTAGGTTCAGAAGTAGATACTGTTCAGGTATGGAATGATTTCTTACAAGATCCGTCACAAGTAATTTTCTTTCAAACATTATCTGTCTTGATTACTATGGCCGCAATATGGAAAGGTGCAAAGGCGATTGAAAAAGTAAACGTAACACTAATGGTTTCACTGTTTATACTATTATTCGCTGCTCTTTTCTTATCTTTTGTAATGGATTTAGATGATGGTACATTGGATGGGTTCGTCTATATGTTTAGCATTCAACCAGAGTATCTTACTCAGCCAGAAACATGGATTAACGGATTATCACAATCTGCTTGGTCATGTTCTGCAGGAATGGGTATGGCTATTACTTACTCAGTTTACATGAGAAAAGATGAGGACACAACTCTGAATGCAGCAACAATGTGTCTTGCTAACAATAGTATTTCTATAATCGCTGGTTTGACTGTAATGATGGCTGTTTTCTCTGTTAGCGATGACCCTCTAGGAGCAGTAAGTGGTGGTAGTAGTGCAATCACATTCCTAGTACTTCCAGAAGTTTTCGCTCAAGCACCTGGTGGTCCAGTAGTTCAACTACTAATGGTAACAATGTTCTTCTTAGCACTATCATTCGCTGCTCTAACATCAATGATTTCAACTGTAGAACTTTGTGTTAGGAATTTCGTAGACCATGGAATTGAGAGACAAAAAGCAGTGGGTTTCACTACCTTAGCAATTTTCTTGTTTGGATTACCTAGTGCGGCTCTATGGATATTAGTAGATCCAGAAACCGGAGTGGCTTTCCCACAATTTTTAGAAGTTCAAGACCATATCTGGGGATATGGATTAATGTTTAGCGGATTATTTATTGCTTACTCTATTTGGAAATATGGCTGGAAGAGATATAGAGTTTGGCAAGATGAGAATGATATAACTGGTTTTAATTTCAGAGATTATCTAGATAATGGAGTATCTTCATTCCGTGATGATTTCATCAATACAGGAGACAACGATTGGTGGATTGGAAAATGGTGGGACTACATCATGTATCTAGGATTCCCAATAATGTTTGGTGTACTAATATTATCATATTTCAGTGATCTAATTCTGAATGTCAGTAATCCATGGGACCCTACTAATGCAGATGGCATTACAATAATTCTATTATTCTGGGGTGTAACAGCTGGTTTATTCATTAGTATGAATAAATATATTTTAGTTAATCGTGTTCTTTCTATGAATGGTACAATTTGGCCACCTAGTTGGGATTTAGAACCACGTCCACTTTACAGAAATGTTCCTGTTGGTGCTGAAGTATCAATTGATACATTACCTGGAGGTGAAGATCCATTCATCATAGAGGTCGGTGAATCATTACCTGAGACCTTTGTAAATGAATATGGAGAGACGCAAACACATACTCTCCATGCTCAGTCGTGAAATATTTCGTGAATAAAATGTCTAGGATTGTAAGTGACGAATATCCTTGGACCAAGTTATTACGAGAGTATGTGATGTATTGTGCAGTTGGTTGTATCAACGTAGCTATATTTGCAGGTTTATACTGGTTTTTTTCTAATTATCTAACTGTTACAAGTTCTCCTGAAACATTTGGCTGGGCCGTTTCCTTTGCGATTAGTTCTGCCCAAGCTTTTGTTTTACATCGTTGGTTAACTTTTGAGTCCGATTCTAACATAAAAACTAGTTTTACAAAAATGATGATTGTTTACACAGTTCTTTGGATAGTTTCAACAGCTACTTTCTATGTATTAGTAGAAGTAATCGAATTGGGAGAACTAATATCTTGGGCTATCAATACAACCGCGTTTGGATTTTTCACATTTTTAGGACTCAGATTTTATGCATTCCCGCTTTCTGATGGTCGTGTTACACGTAAAGAAAGGCTCGAAAACTTCCGTGAACGACGTAAGGCTTGAAGTGGCTTTGTCTGTTGGAATAATCATGGCACAAGGCGTTCGAGGCACTCGCGACTTCTATCCAGAGGATATGAGGCTTCGAAATTGGCTATTCGATAATTTTGATGATGCCGCTCTATTGCATGGTTTTCAAGAATATGACGCCCCTGTATTAGAGAGTGAAGAACTTTACACAAGAAAACAAGGAGAAGAAATTACTCAGCAATTGTATAATTTCAAAGATAAAGGTGATCGTAAGGTTGCTTTGAGGCCTGAAATGACACCATCATTGGCTAGAATGGTAATGTCAAGGGCAGGAGTTCTTCCAATGCCAATCAAATGGTATTCTATTCCTCAATGCTGGAGATATGAAAGAACTCAGCGAGGGAGAGGGAGAGAGCATTACCAATGGAATGTTGATATCTGGGGAACAGATGCGATTTCAGCAGATGCAGAATTAATTTCAGTCTTGGTCACATTTTTCAGAAGTGTTGGACTTACAGAAGAAGATTTAGTCATAAAAATGAGTAGTCGTAAAGTTCTGGAAGAGGTATTAGGTTCTCTCGGATTAGAAGGAGATATATTTGCTAAGACCTGTATTATTGTTGATAAGATGGATAAATTACCTGCTGATGTGGT
>Ga0209631_10002965_pt1 | contig 19894 bp, 17 predicted proteins | sample COG_08_FD_184752 | JGI IMG/M metagenome (GOLD analysis project Ga0209631, IMG submission 184752) | Pelagic Microbial community sample from North Sea - COGITO 998_met_08 (SPAdes) (version 2) | ecosystem: Environmental > Aquatic > Marine > Neritic zone/Coastal water | place: Helgoland, sampling...
CGTTCAGGCGTGCTTGCGATTTGGCGCTCAACGGTCACGAGTCGGTTGTCCTGCAGCATGTGGACTTGTTCGCGCCCAGGGCCGTCACCGGAAACAATCTGTGGCGTGGGTGTTGGTAGTTGACCAAGCCGGAGATCTTCCGGTAAATCCTGCGAGTTGATGTTTCGAGGGGATTCATCGACGGCGAGGCCACACCCCGCTCCAACCAGCAACACGAGGACCAGCACGGTCCAGGCACGAACCATGGTTCGCACACTCATGCGAACGATCATCCGACCACCACGCCAGGAAGCGAGATAACGAAGCAGGATCCGAGGAGTCCATCGACACGATCGGTGACGGTGATCGTTCCGCCGTGGAGCCGCAGATGTTCAGTCACAAGCGACAAACCAAGGCCGACACCGGTACCGGAGCCGCGCCGGCCGCCTTCGCTGCCACGAGCAAATCGTTCGAAGATCAGTTCACGTTCGTCGACTGGCACGCCCGGACCCTCGTCTTCGATCTCGATGCGGATGTCATCGCCGTTGTGGCTAAGGCGGATCTGAGTGACGCCGCCGGCGTACTTGTCGGCGTTCTCGCTGAGGTTACGTATGACTTGGGCAATACGCCGTTTGTCGAGTTCGACGATGAGTCCACCGGACCCATTGTTGTCGATGATTGGCACCTCGCGTTGTCGGGCTACCGCGGCCCCGATGGCTTGGCGGACGAATTCACCCAGCATGACTTCTTCGATGTCGAGCTGCACGGCACCTACGTCGAACCGGCTGATTTCGAGCAGGTCTTCAACGAGTAGCTTGAACCTTCTGATATCGGTCGAGAGGAGATCCAACGCTATCTGAGCCTTTTCGGGCATGTCTTCGCGCCGTCGTTCGATCACCGCGACCGAACCGGTGAGCGTCATCAGCGGCGAGCGCAACTCATGGCTCACATCACTGGCGAAACGTGAGTCTCGCTCGATGCGTTCTTGCAGAGAGCTGGCCATGCCGTTAAACGACTCGATGAGCTGGTTGAGATCTGGATCACCACCGGACTTGAGTCGGGTGGTGAGATCGCCCGCAGCGACGAGACCTGCCGCCTCACTGATCTCGTCGATTGGCGACAACAGCCGTTTGGTGACGTACACCCCAAATGCCATGCCGAGGACGGTGGTAATGACGGATGCCCCGGCCAATGTAGGTAGCAGTGAATTCAGGTCCTGTTCGACCTCTGCGAGCGGCGCAGCATGGAGATACCAAGCATTCGCCTGGGCCCGGGGGAGCGGCAGCCCGACCACGTAGTAGGGCTGCTCGTTGATGCGAAATGTCATTTCTGCGGCCGAGCCGGCTCGCAACGTATTCACGAATACCGGATCAAGCTTGTTGAGCGATAGTTGGGAATCGACGAACGCGCTTGAGGTGTTGTGCAACATGCCCTGCAACGTGCCGGTGGGCACCAATACCTGGGACATGATCGGAACTAGGCCGGAGATTTGAGTGGTGGACGACAGCGCATTATTGATGAGCACTGCCGTGTTCTCCGCACTCACAAACGCGTCTTCCTCACGCGATTCGGTCAACTGGGCGCGTGTCACCGAATAAGTAACGATTGACAACAGTGAGGACATCAGCAGCGCGCCAATGGCAAACGCGGCTATCACTCGGGCCCGAAGTCCGAGCCGCCGTTCGGTCATATCAATGTTTCCGACCGCTTAGGGAACGAGCTTGTAGCCGAGCCCTCGGACGGTAACGACGTAACGTGGGTCGGCTGGGTCGGGTTCGATCTTGGTGCGTAAGCGTCGGACATGCACATCGACGAGTCGGCCATCGCCGAAGTAGTCGTAACCCCAGACCTTTTCCAGGAGCGTCTCGCGGCTAAACACCTTGCCAGGGCCCGATGCCAGTTCGACGAGGAGCTTGAACTCGGTCTTTGTCAGATGTACCTGGTCGCCCCGCAGCGTGACCACACCCTGCTCGGGGCTAACTTCGAGTTCACCGAAGGTCATCTGGCCACCATCGTCGGTGCCTGCGGAACGAGACCGGCGTAACAGGGCCCGAATACGAGCGCTGAGTTCTTTGGGCTCGAACGGCTTGGTCAGGTAGTCGTCGGCGCCAGCTTCGAGTCCGGCCACAACATCGTGGGTGTCGCTGCGAGCGGTCACCATGATGATGGGAACATCTGTGGTGCGGCGAATAGAACGGCACACCTCGAACCCATTCATGCCCGGCAGCATGATGTCGATAAGGACGACATCGGCGCCCTTATCGCGAAACAGCTCAAGCGCGTCTTCGCCGTTGCCAGCCTCGAGAACGCTCCATCCTTCGTCTTCGAGCGCGAGCTTGACAACGGTGCGAATGGAGTCGTCGTCTTCGACGGTAAGTACTTGTGTTTCCACCCTGGCATAGTACGCCACGCTTGCCGGGGAGTCATGGACCCCGATGTCCGTCGGGCGCCACCGGATAAACTGTGCTCGCGGCGGTGGGGGTTCCGGGGATGAGAGGGTGCGGAATGCCGATGCAGATTCCCGGTGAAGATCCACTCGCAGATGACGCAGCGCAGATTGCAGAGTGCCGACTAGACGGTGTCCGCGTCGTGGGCTCGTAGCAACGCAACCAGTTCGTCGGCGATACCTGGTGCCGCGGCGACCACGAATGCTCGATCTGATGCATGGTCGGGCTCTACGATGGTGAGTGCACCGGCCTCGGCTGCAATGAGTACACCAGCTGCGTAGTCCCATAGGCTTAGCCCGATCTCGAAGTATGCGTCGAGCTGTCCAGCGGCCACGGCACTCAGGTCGAGAGCTGCAGATCCCATGCGGCGGATGTCCCGGATCTGGGGAATGATCGCAGCGAACATGTGGCCCTGACGGGTGCGCCGCCTGTGGTCAGGAGCAAACCCTGTGCCAACAAGTGCCTTCGACAATGACGAGGTATCTCGGCATGAAATTGGTTCGCCGTTCATCGTGGCGCCCCGACCGAGCACAGCGCTGTATTCGGCGTTGATCGCCGGGGCTACGACGCAGCCAGCGACGACCTGCCCATCGAGCCGGGCGGCGATCGATACCGAGAAACCAGGCAGCCCATAAAAGAAGCTGGTGGTGCCATCGATCGGGTCCACAAGCCATTGGACCCCGGACGTACCGATGACGGCGGTACCTTCTTCGCCCACGATGCCGTCGTTGGGCCGGGCCGCACGCAGACGCTGCGTGATGAGTTGCTCAGATGCCCGGTCAATCTGGGTGACAAGGTCGATGTCACTTGCCTTGGTGTCAGCTTCGTGGAGCTCACCATGGCGATCGAGAACCATGGCAGCAGACTCGCGGCCGATGAGACACGCCAGCTCATGGAGCTCATTATGGAGTGCGGTCACGTGTCGAGCTTCTTGCGCTCTCGTTCGGTGGTTGTCTGCCATTCGTCCATGGCCCGCAAGGTCAGTACCGAAACAATCGCCACGCCGACCGATGCGAAGATGGCGCCGGTCAATAGCCCGACGCCCTTCCAAACGGTGCAGTCGCCGGTGCATTGCAGCTCGACGAACGAATACCCAATCATGGCACCACAAGCACCACTAATCAGGATGGCGATGGCTGCGAGCGCTCGCGCTCGGCTGCTTGGAAGCGCCGACGGAACAACCGTGGGCTGGGTCTCTTCAATGCTCGGCACAGCAGCCAGGGTACTGGTGAGTAATACTAAGAAGGTGCAGGCCTACACCGTTGCTTCGGGCATCATCATCGAGCAGCAACAGCTGCTGTTGGTTCAGAACCAGCGGCGCAACGGCTCGTTGGATTGGAGCACCCCGGGCGGCGTGGTCGACCCTGGGGAAGAAGTGCTGCATGCGCTACAACGCGAAGTCATCGAAGAGACTTCGGTCGTCGTTGATAGCTGGTCACACAAGTTGTACAGCGTTCATGTCGACTTTGTTGGCCGTGACATGTCGCTGCATGCGCAAGTCTTCCAGGCTTCAGGGCATACCGGTGCGCTGCATGTTGACGATCCCGACGATGTTGTGGTCGACGGGCGATGGGTCAGCCCAGATCTGGCACATTCGTTGCTGGACACGAGCCCTGCATGGGTACGCGAACCGTTGCAACATTGTGTTGGCCAGCTCTTTGGTGAGTCACAGGTGGCGGGCAAGGGTCCCGGCCAGTGGACCTACCGAGTGACTGGCACCGGGCGCGAGTTCGACTGCGAGCTGGTTGACTTCAACGATGGCGGCTGAACGCACCATCCTGCACGTGGACATGGATGCGTTCTACGCGTCGGCAGAACTGCTCCGACGGCCAGAACTACGCGGTTTGCCGGTCGTTGTTGGTGGGGCCGGTCGGAGGGGTGTGGTCGCTGCGGCTAGCTACGAGGCGCGGTTTTATGGCGTCAAGTCGGCCATGCCCTCGGCACAAGCCAGGCGATTGTGCCCAACAGCAGTCTTCCTCGACGGCGACCACGACTACTACCGGGAACTCAGTGTCCAGATTATGGACATCATGGCTCGATTCACGCCACTGGTCGAGCCTCTGTCGCTCGACGAGGCATTTCTTGATGTCACATCGGCTCGGCGCCTGTTCGGTAGTGGTAGCGCGATTGCGACCAAGTTACGGGCCACGATTTTTGACGAGGTTGGTCTGTGGTGTTCTGCTGGCGTCGCTGCCAGCAAGTTCGTCGCCAAACTGGCGTCGGAGCGGGCGAAACCTACCGCAAGCCGTGGTGGCCCTATTCCTGGAACCGGCGTTTTTGTGGTCGCCCCCGGACGCGAGCTCGAGTTCTTACACCCGCTACCTGCGCGGGCTTTGTGGGGCGTCGGCCCTGCCACCATGGCCAAACTTGAACGACTGGGGATTACTACGGTGGGCGACATCGCCGTCATGCCCATCGACCGAGTGATCGGCGTCGTCGGTAAGGCATCAGGTACCCACTTGTACAACCTGGCCCACGCCCGTGACACCCGGCCGGTCGAGCCAGAACAGCAGGCCAAGTCGATTAGTCAAGAACAGACGTTCCAGTTCGACTTGCACAACAGGATTGACCTTGACCGCCACCTCGTGCGGATGAGCGATACGGTCGCAGCCCGGTTGCGCAAGGCCGGAGTCAAAGCGCGTACGGTTTCGATCAAGGTGCGCTTCGGCGACTTCAGCACGATCACCCGAAGCCTGACGCCACCGAGCCCGACCGACAGCGGTATCGGGATCGCCCACCTGGCCCAAGAGCTGTTGGCCAAGGTCGACATCAGCGGCGGTATTCGATTGCTCGGTGTTGGAACCACAGGGTTGGAAGAAGAACAACATCAGCAGCTCTCCCTCGACGACGTGCTCGAAGGCGACGACCGAGCTGACTGGAAACTTGCCGATGAAGCCATCGACGAGATACGTCGCAAGTTCGGTACCGACTCCATCGGCCCTGCGGTGTTGGCAAAAACGGGCGAACGTTTGACTCGTGACAAGAACGAGAAGCCCTGGGGCTAAAGGTCTGGGGAGAATCGGTCTGATTCATACAATATTTGACCAGTTCGCGTTGTTGTCTGGCCTGTGCTGTGGGATGATGTCTACGTGCCGCTTTCAGAAGACGAGCAGCGAATTCTCAGCGAGATCGAGGACAAGCTCTACGAGAGCGATCCGAGTCTTGCGAAGGAGGTCGGGTCCACCACCGTCTACACCGCGTCTTTGCGCAGCGTTCGGTGGGCAGCTGTCGGCTTCGCAGCTGGCCTCATCGTGATGGTTGTGACTCTCTCCACCAGCTATCTGTTCGCCTTTGGCGGATTCCTCATCATGCTTGCTGCTGCACTTGTGTTTGAACGTGGCGCTCGCTCACTTGGCAAAGTCGGGATCGACCAGATCGCACAGCAGCTCCGAGGTTCTGGCCGGGGCCCGTTCGCCGAGCCAGCCCAGCGTCTGCGCGACCGCCTCAAGGACGAAGAAACCTAAACCTGCAGGACTGACAGGTCGTTAAGACGTGTCGCCGTCTTGTCGCATGACCGCTGTGACACACCGCTCGGCTGGCGGAAGCTGCCAGGCAGCGCTGGCCGGCAACCTGTGTGCCCGCTAGCTGGTGCCAGCGCCCACTGCGAGTCGGTGTGCGAGATCTGCCACCGGGTCACTGGTCTTGATCAATGGCCGGGGATCGATTTCCATCGCGCCTCGTACTGGCCATGGTTGGGCGGTGACCACGGTGTGGACGATCTCGCGGCTGAGTAGTTCGGCTCGATCAGCCTGTTCTTCGGTCGGCGGCGCCGCGTCATACGAGGCTTCGACGGCCAGTTCGGTGAGGTCATCGAACGCCGGGTACACAGTAGGGATGCTGAGTTGCACCCGTTCGGCGTATTCCTGCAGCGTCTCGGACTCGAATGGCTCCTGGCCGTGCGACTCAAAGAAGTCGACGGTGCTAGCCCACGCCAAGGTGATACGCCGGCGTGGTGTGGTTCCAATGCGTGTCGCCCGTCGGCGTTGGCGCAGGCGTTTAAGAGCGGGGATGCCAAATACCCAGGCCGTGAATACAGCGACAACGAGCAGCACATTACGCACTACATTCGACTGCCTTGCGGCCTCGGCAGCAGCTTCAGCCTCGAGTTGTTGGGCTTCGGTCATGGGCGGTGGCTCTAAGGTGTCGGGCGGAATCGGTGTTGGTGTTGGCGGAATGGCCTGGCTCGCTTGTTCGGCCGGAGTCTCGGGAACGTCCTCGGCCTGGTCGCCGCCGGATGCATCACTATCGAATGAGTCCTGGGCCTCGGGCACGCCTGTGTACTCAGATGCATTCGGTGCGCCACGCCCGGGTGTCGGCTCAAACGCAACCCAGCCAGCGCCGGCAATAAACACCTCGGGCCAGGCGTGTGCATGTTTGCCCCGGACCAGATATTGGTTCGGATTGTTCGGGTCGAGATCCCCAGGTGTGAATCCTGTGGCGACACGGGATGGCAATCCGACGGCGCGAGCCATGGATGCGTAGGTGCCAGCGAACTGTTCGCAGTAGCCGCGTTGCACCCTGAGAAAGTCGTCGAGCCGCTGGATGTCGTGGCCTTTGGCGACGTCGATGTCGTAGGTGAAGTTGTCACGGAAATAGTTTTGCAGCGCCAATGCCTTGTCGTAGGGCGATGTCATGCCAGCGGTCAGTTGTTCCGCGGTCTGCCGGGCGAGCGGGCTGTAGTCGTCGGGTAGATCCAGGTACCTCTGATCTGCGACCTCGTTGCTCTCGTTTGCTAGCTGGCGCAAACCATCGGGCGTGAACCGGGGGATCTGAGACGTCACGGTGTAGATGAGGCCATCAGAGGTGCGCTGATCGTTGGTGTCGACGATGAAGGTCGCACTTTCGGACTCGTAGTTGACGCCGACTCCACTCAGGTTCTCGAAGCCCGTTGGCAGATAGGCAGCGGGTGCCCAGACCACATTGAGCTGACCGAGGTCGAAAGTCGAGGTCACGGTATCGACGGGGGCGTCGCTGGGATAGTCAACTGGCAGATCGTCATTTACGGACCGGAACTGACCTTGGGAACGCCACAACGCGCCATCGAACACATCGAGGGCAGCAATGCGCCAGTACGCCCGCTGGTTTGTCTCGACGGTAAACAAGGTTCGATCGCTCTGATCGATAAGTCGTGGTTGAATCTGTACCAGCGGAGAAATGACCTCGAGTGGCCGGTTCTGCTCTCGTGATTCTTCGCCGAGCTCAACAAGTGGGGCTGCGTTCGCGCCAGGAACAGCTGGCCCGCCGAGTACCCCCGCAAGTGCCGCTATCACCGCAACGACGCCACCCGCTGCCATGAGCGAGACATAGCCACGGCCGGGCCCGTGGTCGAGCCACACTCCGTGCGCAGCTCGGGCAGCGGATCTGTGGGCGAGCAGGAATAACACACCACACATCAACGCGGTGGCGGTAGTGGCAAGACGTTTCTCGTCGACACCCAGAAGGGAGACGAACACCAGTAGCGAAACAAAAGGAAGAAGAGCCTGGCCTGGAGCGAAGAGTCGAAATGCCGCCCAGTCCGCAGCTAAGGCCATGATCCACAGACCGAGTGAGGAGATCACGAGAAAGCCGGTTACAGCAGGCACTGGCGCCTTGGTGCTCTGGAACAGCTCCTGAGCCTGAGTCATATCACTACGAAACTGTTCGATCGTTGCCGATGTTGGCACCACCGCAGCCAGCGCCGATGCCGAATAATGAATGGCAACAACGGCTGCGACTGTGGCGACAAGCGACAGCAGCGCCGAAGTTGCTGTCCCAAAACCGAACCAACGCATGGCGATGAGCACACCGTGTCCGACGATCAGGGTGAAGAGCAACGGTGATATGAAGGTGTCGTCTGCGAAGATCCGTCCTAACAGGAACACCGTTGAGACCGAGGTGGCTACCAGCAAGATCTCCGATGCCAGCCATACCCATCGCAGATCCTGACCTTGCGAGAGACCTGGTTGTGTCGTAGAAGTCATCGTCGGACGATTCGCGCCCACGCCGATGCAAAATCATCGCCGTGCTGGATGTCGATCATGCGGCTCGAAGTTAGCCGTGTCGAACCGGCTTGGGGGCTCGCCCCCTCGGGCTGGAACCGCACGACATAGTTGCTCTGACCAGCAATGCGTCCAGAATGCATCGAAGCAATGAGCGTGTCAGCATCGTCGGCCACCACCGTCGCGCTCGTTTCGGAACCGCTGCGACCTGCACGAAACGGCAGGGAGACCGAGTTGGACTTGGACTGTTCGACGACCGCAAGGAGGTCGAGGATGGCATCGCAACCAGCAGACGTATCTGCGATGTGATCGAGTCCGTTGGTTGTCACCAGTCGTACCCGGTCGCCCCGTTCTCGGCATGCAACCACGATGCTTGCAGCAGCGGAGACCATGAGTTCGAATCTGTCGGCGTCGGCGGCGCTTGCGCGAACGTCGAGCAGCACCATTGAGTGGCCGTGTTCAGGGATGTGCTCGTTGCGCACCACCAATTCGCCGTTGTGGGCGCTGCTTGGCCAATGGACCTTGCGGAGATCATCGCCTATCGCGTACGCCCGAAGGGAGGAGAAGTCGTCGCCGTTGCTGCCAACTCGATTTGGTGAGCGATCCATTTGTTGGGCCGTTGTCCCTCCAGGTTGGGGAGGCGGCGAGATGGTGTCGACTCGTGGAAGTACCAGCAGACTCGTGTCAGGAGCCGACGTGCGGGTAGAAGATGCCAAACCGAACGGGTCGGTAACTCGGGTCTTCATCGGTCCGATACCGACTCGTCCTCTCGTCTGGGTTGGCACTCGATAACTTGCCCGAGTGTTCGTATTTCTGCGAATCGGCGGCACGTGCGCATCGGCGCGGATTGTGCCCTCGACTTCGTCGGTGATGCGGGCGACAGCGGTAGGTGCAAGCCTCTGATTTGATAGATCGAGCGTGACGGTGGTGGTCGAACCAGCGTGCAGCCGCGCAGGGTTGACCATACGGCGCACGTGCAGCGAGCGCCAGTTCAGAAGCACCCACAAGCTCGCGCAGGCAACGAGTGCCAGCATCGATGCCGCAATGATGTACAACTCGAAGATGCCGAACACCCGCCCCGCGACCAGTGCAAGGACCGCGAACGTCGCGGTCGCAAAGCCAGCTCGAGTCGGCATGGCGTCAGGCTGCTCCGGCGGGAATCACCTGCAAGATCTCATCGATCAGTTCGGTTGTTGTCACACCACGCAACTCGGCGTCGTGATTCAGCATGAGTCGGTGCGACAACACGTGTGGTGCTAGGGCTTTGACATCGTCCGGGGTCGCGAAGTTGCGGCCAGCGGCTGCTGCTCGAGCGCGAGCCATCCGTTGGAGCGCGAGGGTTGCGCGAGGCGAGGCGCCAAGGCTGAGCGCTGGATGGCGACGGGTCGCCTCGGCAACGTCCACCAGATATCCCTGCAACGCTGGCGACACATGAACGGACTTAACCGCCCGAATCATCGATTGCACCTTGCGGGTATCAGTAATTGCTTGCACCTTGGAAAGGAGGTCGGCGCCGCCGTGTGAATCGAGGATCTCGAGTTCTGCTTCGCGATCGGGGTACCCAACCGAGACCTTTACCAAGAACCGGTCAAGTTGGCTTTCAGGCAGGGGATAGGTGCCAGCGTGGTCCAGCGGATTCTGGGTAGCGATCACCATGAACGGTTGGTTCAGCGGTCGGGTCGTGCCGTCGGTTGTTACCTGACGTTCGGCCATTGCTTCGAGAAGCGCGGATTGAGTCTTGGGCGAGCTCCGGTTGACTTCGTCGGCAAGCACGATGCCGTTAAAGATCGGTCCTGGGCGAAATTCGAATTCGTTGGTGCTGCGATTCCAGATGGATACACCAACTACATCGCTTGGCAACAGGTCGGGCGTGAACTGGATTCGACCGAATGGCACATCGAGGGTCGCAGCTAACGCTTTTCCGATGGTGGTCTTGCCAACTCCTGGGGCATCCTCGAGAAGCACGTGGCCCTCGGCCAAGAGCGCGAGCAACGTCAGCTGCACGACATCTCGTTTGCCCTTGATTACTTGTTCGATGTTTGCTGTCATCGTGCGGAACAAATCGGTAAACGATTCGACGCGCGGTGTCTCAGCTACTTGTTGACTCACATGTCCTCCGGCTTGCCTGCCGGGCAACGATAGCCACTTGTGTACACCAATCCAGGGCGGCCCCCTTCCTGCCGGTAGATTCGGACGGTGATCGCAACCGTCTCATTCGCCGCCCGGATCCTGTTCTCATTGGTGAAGAAGCCACATCTCATTCCAACCGCGATGCGGCAGGCAGTGTCGCTGGCGCCACAGCGATGGTGGGCAAGCGGGTCACATCTTCCGGTTCCCCGTTCTGACTACATGGCGTTCCGAAACGTCACGTTGTCAGGAAATCCCGACGAGTTGCCGACGGCGCACGACGCAATCGTGTATCTCGAGTGGTGTCGGTCCATGCGTGCGTTGCCCGAACGTGGTTGAACACCAGCGCTCTGAATACCAGCGCTCCGAACAACGGAGCCTGGAACAACGCAGGTTTGCTGGTACTGCAGCCGAACTGCATGCGCTACCTATCCCGACCGAGGGTGATGCCGCGGAGTTGTGGATCATGGAGCCGACTTCGTCTGCGGTGGTGATGGGTAGTTCTCAACGTCCAGACATCTTTGACCAGGAACGACTGCGTAAAGACGGCGTCGCATTAGCGGCTCGCCGTAGTGGAGGCGGCGCTGTGTATATCGCTCCGTCATCGACGGTCTGGATCGACCTTGTTGCGCCCCGTTCTAGTCGATTCTGGTCATCCGACTTGGCCGAGAACTTCCTGCTTGTCGGCCGGTTATGGCAGAAGGCATTCCGTTCATTGGGTGTCGCAACTGACCTGTGTGTGGCATCGCCTGGTCGAACCGAAGCGTCGACACTTGCGTGCTGGGCCGGGACCGGGTGGGGAGAACTCACGATTGATGGGGCCAAGGTCGTGGGGTTGTCGCAGAGGCGCACCCGGTGGGGAAGCAGAGTCCAATCAATGGCGGTACTCGACGGATCTAGCGCTCGGGTCAGCGACTATCTGATGCCTTTGGACCAAACGATTGTGCGTGACTCGCTACAGATTCACGACCTGGGTCTCAAGCCAGCGGCAGTCGAGGCCGCAATTCTGCAGGCCTTTACCACCAGCTGAAAGTCCTGAGATCGTTGCGGCTGCAACGATCATGGCACTGGCTCATGCGTGTTGTGCCGCCTCTTGGTGGGGAACAGTGGGGAAAAGTGGGGCCTTAGTGTTGACGGGTGGGGCTGTTGTGGTTATTGTGACCTGTGTTGAGTAAGCGGACTGCCACCGGCAAGAGGGGACCAACAATGGTTTTCAACGGTCGAACAACGCAGCTCCGCCTCGGAGTCATAGGGACTCGCTCTGGGATGGAACCTTCGGACTTTTTGTGGAATTTTTCGGCGCATATCAGCACCGCATCGACGCCAAAGGACGCGTCGCTTTGCCAGCTGTATTTCGCGACGGCTTCGGCGAGGAGCGCGTGTGTTACATCGCCGCTGAAACCAGCCAACGGTGTCTCACCGTCTATTCCGCTGATCAGTTCAAACTCATGGTCGGGCGGCTGCAAGAGGCAAAACGTGAAGGCCGCTTCACGCAACGCCAACTCACCAACTTCATGGCGGCGGTTTCACAATCATCGATCGATGCTCAGGGTCGAATCAATCTCCCCGAGCACCTTCGACTTTTCGCCAGCATTGACAAGGACGCCACGCTCATCGGCGCCGCAAATCACATCGCAGTCTTCCCTGCCGAGACCCACAGCCCCGAAGCTGCGCTCGACGACCTCATCGATGTCAGCGATTTGTTGTGATGCTCGCCGTCACGCCGTCGCTCCGCTTGGGGCGATCTGTCGACCGGGCCATCGCCGATCTCGAGTCCCAACCTCATCACGACCAACAAGGATTCATCACTAGCGCACACACCGACACCCAGCAAAGAAGCCAAATCGGAGCCATGCTTCGAATGCGAGGATCGCGGCCCATGGGCCGTTCCTCGAAGGACACGATGGAGAGCCCCTACTCCGCCCGCTTGCCATCGAGTCTATCCTGGAGACAAAACCGGGAAGACACTAGTTCTTCGGGGAACGGCCGATTGGCCGATCCGTATTTCGCCGCTCCGCTCGGGCTGGCGTTCGCCGCACATGGAGTTGGTGGGGGAGTGTCGGCTTGTCCTTCGCCAACTGCCCGCTCCTCTGTCGCTTGGACTGGTTTCACCACTGTCCCAGGCGATTGCGTCGTGACATCCGCAGAGCGCTCCGAGCGCAGTGAAGGCGCGATTGCGTCGTGACATCCGCAGAGCGCTCCGAGCGCAGTGAAGGCGCGATTGCGTCGTGACACAGTCTTTTCAACATGAATCAGTCATGCTTAGTGAAATTGTTGACGTTTTAGGGCAGGTTCCGACCGGCGTCTACGTAGACGCCACACTTGGCGGCGCCGGCCACGCAACGGCACTGCTTGAGCAGCGTGACGACATGTCGCTCATCGGAATCGATCGCGACCCAGTCGCTCGAGCGGCAGCGTCAAAACGACTGGAACGTTTTGGTGATCGGGCCACGGTTGTTGCTGGACGTTTTGATGCCATTGCCGAATTGGTGGCGGGGTGCGAACCCCATGGCCCAATTACTGGCGTGCTTTTCGACCTTGGCGTGAGTTCGCCACAGTTTGATGATGGCGAACGCGGATTCAGCTATCGCTACGACGCCCCCCTTGATATGCGGATGAATCAAGACGATTCGTTGACCGCCGCCGAGATCGTGAACACTTGGTCGCACCAAGACCTGACTCGGCTGCTTCGAGATGCTGCTGATGAGCGATTTGCTTCTCGCATTGCTGCCCGATTGATCGATAACCGGCCCATCGCAACAACAGCGAAACTGGCAGAGATTGTGACTGCCGCGATCCCAGCGGCCACCCGCCGAACCGGCGGTCATCCCGCGAAACGAACATTCCAAGCATTGCGTATCGCAGTGAACGATGAACTTGCGCAAATCCCGCGGGCCGTTGGTGACGCCATCGACCTGCTTGTCACGAATGGTCGGGGAGCAGTGCTGTCCTACCACTCCGGTGAAGACCGACTGGTGAAAAAGGCGATTGCACTCGCCGAAACTGGCGGCTGTGAGTGCCCACCACGGCTGCCGTGCGGGTGCGGCGCCGACCACAAAGCCCGGCCACTCGCACCCAAGCTCCGTCGGGCAACCCAAGACGAAAAGGACACGAATCCTCGCAGCTCGAGCGCGTTGCTTCGCTGTTTCGAACGGATCTAACATGGCGCAAGACACAGGGACAACGGCCGCAACCGCACGACTGACCGCCGCTTCGGGCGGGCACCAAGAACCACGAACCAAACGGGACTTCGGGGTCATCGAAGGTCGTCTCGACACCGCAACGCGAATACTGCGATTTCTCGGAACGACCGTGCTGGTCACGTTCATCGTCGGGCTGGTCGGCGCTTTGGTGCTCCATGCGACGATCATCGAGAACCAGCGAGATCTCGACTCGCAACGCAACGATATTGTGCGTATCGCAGCGGACACCGAAGGTATGCGCTCTGAGCTTGCCGAACTGGAGGCCCCGGCCCGGATCGTCGACGAGGCTCGTGCGCTCGGCATGATCGAAGCACCCTCGATTGAGTACCTGACGGCACCCGGAGCAACACTTGATGAACGCACCTTGAGCATCGCTGCAAACCAACTGCGAGATAACGGGTGAGTACACGTATTCGGGACCCGAAGTCGCGCGCGCCACGAAACCGATCCACGCCACAGAGCCGGCCGGAGCGCCCTGCCCACCCGCCTCATCACGGTCGCCGCCAGGGCACTATCCGAGGAAGCGCCCAAAATGGCACGCACGCGATACCTCATCCGAAGTGGCGCCTTCTCGGCGTGATGCTGGTCATGACCCTACTTGCAGGTGGGCTGACCTATCGGTTAGTCGAACTCCAACTGCGCAACGCCGAAGAGTACGTGGAGATCGGCCGTCAACAACGTTTCCGCACGGTCCAACTGGCTGGAGGGCGGGGCGACATCCTTGATCGAAATGGAAACTCGCTGGCGACATCCCTGCCGAGCACATCGTTCTTCATCGATCCCAAGTTCGTCGAGGATCCCATCGGCGATGCGGTGCGACTTGCCCCAGTGCTGAACATGCCGATCGAGGATGTACGGGCGTTGCTAGGCAGCTCGGGCAGGTTCGCGTGGCTCAGTCGTCAGACCACCGAAGCCAAAGCGGCAGAGATCCTTGCGCTCGACATTCCTGGCGTTTTCACCACAACGGAACCAGATCGTTTCCAACCGTCTGGTGCGGCATTAGCTCGCTCGGTGATCGGTAACGTCGACGTCGACAGCATTGGCGTAAGCGGTATTGAGAAGATCTACGACGATGTGCTCACGGGTCAGCCCGGCGAGTTATCCCTTGAGATCGGCCGCGGTGGTCCAACTATTCCCGGCCAGCGCGAAGTCAGCCGCCACCCGATTCCTGGAGCCGATGTTGTCCTGACGATCGACCGTTCGCTCCAATTCGAAGTCGAGCGAGTGCTCGCCGAGCAGGTCCAGGCAATGGGTGGCAAGGGGGGCGTCGCAATGGTGTCTGACCCCACCACCGGCGAGATCCTGGCGATGGCCAGCGTTATCCGCAACGACGAAAGCGAGATCGTGAGCACGTCGCTCAACATGGCGACCTCGTGGTCGTACGAGCCGGGTTCAGTCATGAAAGCGATGACCTTCGGTTCCATCATCGATGCGGGGATCGCTGACAGCAGCTCCATGTCGGTTGTGCCCGACTCCTATGAGCTGGGCGACTACACGTTCACGGACTCGTCGCCACACCCCACCTACGAGATGTCGGTCGCCGACATCATTACCGTCTCGTCAAACGTCGGCACCGTCCGCTGGGCCGAACAACTCGGCGGCACACGCCTAGATACGTATCTGCGAGATTTTGGATTTGGGTCGCCGGCGAATCTCGGTTTCCCCGGCGAAACCGCAGGCTTGATGATCCCGCCAGATAGCTGGGGTGGTCTGGCAACAGCGACCACCGCCTTGGGTCAGGGCATCTCTGTGACGCCAGCGCAGATGCTGGCCGCGTACAACACGATCGCAAACGACGGTGTGTACGTCCCATTACAAATGGTACGCGAAGTCGTGCGATCCGATGGAACGCACGAGGTGCCGCCGATTCCTGAGGCCCGTCAGGTGATCTCACCGAATGCTGCCGGCCAGGTCCGGAACATGCTCGAAAGCGCTGTGGCGGTCGGCACCGGCGTGAATGCACAGGTTGACGGGTACCGCGTCGCCGGCAAGACGGGAACTGCTCGCAAGCCGCTTGATAGCGGTCAGGGTTACGAAGATGGCGCTGGCAACTTTCGCTACATCACGACCTTCGCGGGTTTCTTGCCAGCAGATGAACCGGAGCTGTCCATTATCGTGACGATCGATCAGCCGACTGCGTCGATCTATGCCGGGCATGTTTCCGCACCGGCGTTTGCCGACATCGCCTCCTACGCCGTGCGCCATTTTGGCATTGCCCCGCCTCCAGCGATCGCTGCCGGCCAGGCTTTCGTTAAACCCCAATTTGCTGCGCCTGGTGCTCAGGAACGTGTCGTAAGCGAAGTCGCCACGCTTGCGGTCGCAAGCCCAGCCGCTCCTGACCCAGCCGCACCTGCAGCTGCTCCCGTGGGCGTCGAACCAGAGGGGCAGGGCGATGGTGGTGCAGGCGACAGCTTTGAGTTGGAGCCCGAGGGCTGATATGCGGTTCGAGGAACTAGTTCGCGAACTCGCCTCGGTTGTGTCTCTCGGTCCGACGGGATTTGCAGACCCGACTCGTAACCCGGCGACCCGCAATGTCGAGATCACCGATGTTGTGCACGATTCACGCGCGGCCGCTCCGGGTGCGATCTTTTGTGCCGTGCCTGGCCTGACCGTCGATGGTCAAGACTTTGTCGACGCTGCGTTAGCACAAGGTGCTGAAGCTGTGCTCGTACAACATGCGGTCCAGACCGATCGGCCGCAGATTCTGACAGAGAGCGTCCGCCAGACAATGGCCCACGCTGCAGCGATTGTGCATGGGCACCCGAGTAGATCCCTTGCCGTCTTCGGGATAACCGGCACGAATGGCAAAACCACGACCACCCAGTTGCTTCACAGCATCGTGAACTCAGCGGGCCGACGGTGTGCCGTGATCGGCACGCTCGGCGGCGTGCACACCACACCAGAGAGTCCCGATCTCCAACGCCAATTCCGTTCTCTGGTCGACGACGGCGGCGACGTGATCGCGCTCGAAGTCAGCTCGCATGCACTCGATCAGGGCCGGGTCGATGCCACCCAGTTTGCGGTTGCCGCGTTCTCAAATCTCACACCAGACCACCTTGACTACCACCGCACTATGGATGCGTACTTCGAGGCCAAGAAGCAACTCTTCGACGGTCGAGCCCAAGCGGAGATCATCAACATCGACGATCCATGGGGCGTGCGTCTGGCTGACGAACGACCGGACGCAGTTCGCGTGTCGTTGGACGACATCAGGATCCATCACGAGTCGCTCGCTGGGACCCGCTTCACATGGCGAAACCATGAAACCTGGGTGCCCTTGCCCGGCCGGATGAACGTTGCTAACGCACTTATGGCAGCCGAGGCGGCTCGCCTGCTCGGACTGAGCGAGCCTCAAATCGTCACCGGCCTTGCCGATGCGGCTTCCGTGCCCGGTCGAATGCAGACGGTTGGGGCAACTAACGATGAGCGACCGACAGTTGTCGTTGACTACTCACACACCCCCGACAGTATCGAGGTCGCGCTCGCCACGTTGCGAGCCGTAGCTCCCGGTGCTCGGCTCTCCATCGTGTTCGGGTGCGGCGGCGATCGCGACCGGCAGAAACGACCGCTCATGGCCGCAGCAGCAGAAGCTGGCGCCGATCGTGTTTATCTGACGAGTGATAACCCTCGGTCCGAAGAACCCATGGCCATCATCAACGACGCGATCACAGGCTTTACCACACCTGCCGCCGTGGTGATCGAGCCTGACCGCAAGGCAGCCATCGAGCGTGCCATCATCGATGCGGCTGCGGGTGACGTGGTGCTCATCGCCGGCAAAGGTCACGAAAAGACGCAAACGATCGGCACCGATGTGCTTCCATTCGACGACGTACACGTCGCATCCGACCTGCTCGAGGCAGACAACACATGATCAGACTCCTCATCGCAACCGCAGTCGGACTGGTGGTGTCGCTCATCGGTACTCGTTTCCTAATCGGCTGGTTCACCACCCACAGCTTTTCTCAACCAATTCAAGAAGATGGCGTTCAGTTACACCGAGAGACCAAGGTCGGCACGCCCACGATGGGCGGCATTGCACTGATCGCCGGAATCGTTATCGCTTACATGGTGAGCGATCTCTACAACGGCATCTACACCCGCAGCGGGCTTCTGGTGATCTTTGCGATCGTGGGCTCAGCGGCTGTTGGATTCCTAGACGACTGGATCAAGGTCAAGCGCGAACGCAACCTTGGTCTCAGAGCCCGGGCCAAGATGGCAGGGCAGTTCACCGTAGCGACCTTGTTCGCTGTGTTGATGGTCACACTCACCGACGTGCAGACCCAGATCTCGTTCACTCGTTGGGATTCGATCGGTATCGATCTTGGCCCCGTTGGTTGGTGCGTATTGGCAGTGCTGATGATCGTGGCCACAAGTAACAGCGTGAACCTGACGGACGGGGCCGATGGCCTCGCAAGTGGCGCAGCGCTCTTTGCATTCGCAACGTTCACTGCAATGGCGTTTTGGATGTTCGGCAACCCTGAGATCTATCAGGTGGAACATGCCCTTGACCTGGCCGTGGTCGCAGCCGGCGGCGTTGGCGCGTGTGCAGGGTTTCTGTGGTGGAACGCAGCCCCAGCTCAGATCTTCATGGGCGATACTGGATCGTTGGGCCTTGGCGCCGGCCTCGCTGCATTAGCGCTCGCGACCAATACTCATCTGTTGTTGCCGATCTTGGGTGCGCTGTTCGTGGCCGAAACGATGTCGGTCATCATCCAGGTCGGAGTGTTTAAGCGCACCGGTAAGCGGGTCTTCCTGATCGCACCGATTCATCACCATTTCGAGATGCTCGGTTGGCCCGAGACACGCGTCATCATTCGTTTCTGGCTGCTCGCAGGGTTTGCCGCGGCTATGGCACTGGGCATCTTCTACGCCGACTTTCTTTCCATTCCAGGCGCTGTTGAGTAATGCGTCGGATGATGGTGATGGGAATGGGAATAACGGGTCGGGCTGTGACCACGGCCTTGCAGCGCCGTGATATCGATGTGATCGCCCTCGACGACCGAATCTCTGACGATTTGTTGTCGTGGACAGCTGACCATGGTGTGTCGGTTCATGCCCCCGCAACGGTTGACATAGCGGCACTTTTACGCGGCGTCGACGGCGTGCTTCCCGCTCCTGGTGTGCCAGACCATCATCCCATCTTCGGTGCCGCTGCCGAGTCGGGCGTGCCGGTCATGAGCGAGTTTGATCTCGCCGCCGGCTGGGACGACCGCCCGGTAGTCGCCGTCACCGGAACGGACGGCAAAACCTCCGTGGTCACACTCATTGAACGGATGCTCGAGCACTCCGGGATTGCAGCCAGGGCCGTCGGCAATACCGACACACCGTGGGTCGAGGCGATTGATGATCCAACGACCGATGTCTTTGTCGTCGAAGCGTCTTCGTTCCGGCTGGGTCACAGTCAACACTTCTCTCCCGCAGTCGGCACCTGGCTCAACTTTGGACCTGACCATCTCGATGCGCACCGAGATCTCGCCGCCTACGAAACGGCCAAGGCGGCCATATGGCGAGAACTGCAACCGGGAGCGCTGGCTGTAGCCAATCGCGACGATCCAGTGGTGGCACGTCATGCGAACACCCTGGTGGCAGGTGACACAGAGACATTCGGGGCGGGCGCACCCAGAACGGCGGTCGACCATGGAGTGATCGACGGAGTCCTCGTAAGCGGGACTCATGAACTACTCGCAATCGACGAACTCGGGCGCGCTATGCCCCACGACATTTTGAATGGTCTGGCTGCTTCTGCCACCGCGATGCGGGTTGGCGCAACCCCAGACTCGGTCGCCCACGTGTTGCGCAGCTTCACCGGGCTGGAGCATCGGGTCGAGTTCATCGCCGAAATCGACGGCGTCCGGTACATCAATGACTCCAAGGCAACCACACCCCATGCAGCAGCCGCAGCGTTGGGCGGATTTGACTCGATCGTGTTACTCGCTGGCGGGAAGAACAAGGGCCTCGCGTTTGACAACATGTTGGCCCACATCGATCGCATCACCCATGTTGTCGCTATCGGTGATGCGGCATCCGACATTGAATCCGCATTTACGGGCCGAGTGCCTGTCACCATTGCTACTTCTATGCATGAGGCAATCTCACAAGCAGCCAAGGCCGCATCGCCCGGTGATGTGGTTCTGCTGTCGCCAGCCTGCGCATCTTTTGA
>Ga0209631_10002970_pt1 | contig 19866 bp, 29 predicted proteins | sample COG_08_FD_184752 | JGI IMG/M metagenome (GOLD analysis project Ga0209631, IMG submission 184752) | Pelagic Microbial community sample from North Sea - COGITO 998_met_08 (SPAdes) (version 2) | ecosystem: Environmental > Aquatic > Marine > Neritic zone/Coastal water | place: Helgoland, sampling...
ATGAGCAAGTATAGAAATTTAGCAGAATTAAATAGACTCGCTGACGAAATGTTTGCAGAGTTTGGATTTCACTCATTAACAGATGATGAGAAAGAAAAAGTATTGAAACATTACATAAGTAAATATTTAGACGATGGAATGGTATCAAAATAAAATAAACGGCGAATGCTATAACTGTGGTCACACAATATTCACGTCAATTGTAAGTGATGATATATGCGGTGATATATGCCCGAGATGCGGTGAAGAACAGGTCGAAGCTGACACGATTGAGTATTGATATAAAAGTAAATAATTAATATGAAACATTATCCAACTAAAAAGCAATTAAAAATACTTGACTCAACTGAATTAATTGAAATAATTCAAGAGCTCAAGGGTGAAGTTAAAAGAATGAATAAATTTACATACTGGACAAAATTAGATTAATATGACAAGCAATAATATAAAAGAGTGGCTATCTGAAGCAGAGCAAGCCGCTAAAGACTACCAAGAAGATTGTATTGAGACGATCGTTACTGATATAAATTGGGAACTAATGAGTAATGACTACGAGTTTGAAGACCATTATATAAGTGACCACATACATGAGTATTGTGAAACAAAAGTAATATATACATCTGACTGTAAAAAAATTATAGACGAGTTAAGCTATGATGTGTTTGCTGATGACCCTATGACAGGCCAAAGAGCAAACAGTGTGAGCCAAGCAGCTTATTTAGCTTTAGAAGGCGCTTTGTATGGCGTTGATATTGAAACAATAATAAAAAGTAAATTAAACCTTAATAAAGATGGATAGAGAGTTAATAGATATGGATATTAAAGAGGCAATGAAAAAAGTAATTGACACTTTAGAAAATCATAACACAGATGCGTGGAAGCCTGAAGGTTATTTAGATGGCAGAATACACGACTTAATACAGGATGCGGTAGTAAGTGCTATACACTCCATTGCTGATGACTTAAGTTATAAGTTTAAGTTAGGTGGCTACGCAAACGAACCTGACACGAAAGACGAATGATATTATATATGATTGAAGTGATTTCATAATGAGTAAATGTCTGGCGGCATGAAGCAAAACGGTGATATAAAAAGGTAATGCCAGATTCACCCTTTACTCTAATAATATAGCGACGTGGAGAAGTGGTATCTCGTTGGGCTCATAACCCAAAGGTCGGCAGTTCGAGTCTGTCCGTCGCAACTAAATGGAAATATGTAAAGAAGATTGGGTTACGTGTACTCGGCCCGCTTTAATTCAGATTTCATTTAACTAGGATTAACAAAAGATCTTTAGGTCTAATAAATTAATCCGTGGGTTACAAAGTAAATGGAGGCTCGCAGTCCGGCTTGTGAGCAGAGAGGTTCGAATCCTCTCGTACTTTCTATGAGAAAAGTAAGCAAAGAAGTTTTACTAGTTGATAGTAAAGCAATTAAACAAGTCTCGTATGATCGAGAAAAGAGAATACTATTAGTGTTGTTTCAAAACGGTACTATGTATTCATATTGGAAAGTACATGTACGTACCTTTCAAAGAATGCGTAATTGTCATTCTATAGGAAAGTTTTATAATAAGAACATAAAGAACGCGTACAGTCACACAAAGCAAAGTGTAAAAATAATATAGTGAAAGCAGAAGACTTTGGGTTTACTAATGAAGAGTTAGATGAAATAGATAATGTTGCCGCTGAATTTTTTAAAGATGAATACTTTAGAGAAGAAAGAGCTGGTTATACTATGACAATTTATGAGTTAGTTGATCTAATTCACACAAAATTACATCTCGATGAAACTACACTTATTAACGAAAAGTTAGATTTACTTGATAAGTTCCACCAAAATAAGTATATTCGTGCTGTAATCTACACTTCACTAGTACAGATTAGCAAAACTATTTACGAACACTATCTTAAAAATAAGTATGGAAAATGATACGCGAGAATGCGTCATCTGCCATCACTCATTTCGGGGTAGAGGCCATAATCCTTTTCCAATTAAAGACGAAGGAGAATGTTGTGGAGGGTGTAACAACACTATAGTTATACCACACCGCATTGCACTATACACTGAAATCGGTGGTAGTTTAAGGTTTTAATGTCACACGACAATAGTATGCTAACGGACCCAACACGGATACCGAATGATATAATATACAAATAAAGTAAAATATGAAAAATTATAAAGAAACAAAAAGTACTGCATTAACAGAGGCGCTATTAAATATCGTATCTGAAAAGCACTTCGATAAGAAGTATAACAAGCTAGATAGTTTCCAAAAAAACTATTGCGCTAAATATGTATTAGATTACATTAACAAGACTGACGCACTTAAAACTGAAATACAGCTATGAGTTACGCGGACACACCAATACATGAGCTTCCGCAGCCGGTAAGCTATGTAAAAGCAATTGAAGATTATTTTGGTACAGAAGTTGTTGTTACTGATGATATATATGATAGCAAATATAGAGGTTGGCATATATATATTTCTGAAGAGAGTATGGACGGCACAATAATGCATTATACTACTCAAGATACTTCTAAGTGTACTTATCTTGGTAATATGACTACTGATGTACAAGATCTTGTAGACGATTTAGAATCAGATATTAAGAGCGGTTATAAAGTTGCAATTCATACTTGGTTTGCTGATGAACTTGATAGTGGTGGTACAGCTGAAGATATATGTGGAGAAGTATGGGACTACGCTTGCAGAGTTTCGCGGTTTGATGCAGAAAAAAAAGCTAAGTTAAATTTAAGTAATATTGAAACAAATGAAAATTAATTTTACCCCCTCCCCTGTTGCTTTGCTCTTTAATAAAAGAAAGGCGAAGCATAGGGCTTATGTCGGATCTCGTGTATGGGAGCTGCATGATGAAATTAGCCGTATAACATTTAACGTGGATAAGCACCCTGATGCTGACGCGAATGAAATAATTGATGAAATCAAAAATAAATTGTGGTATTTAAGAAAATATCAGCGTTATTATAAAATATTAATAATGTGACAATAGGTACAATAATTAATATAGTAGCACGCAAATGTCGCACGAAAGAAATCTTGAATATTTAAATAAACACAGAATAGTATATAGGCGCGATCCTATATTTGATAGACCAAACGAAGAAACAAAAGATTATAAGCTTTACACTGCTGGAACTCACGAGTGTTATGAGTTGTTTAGAAGTAAAGCTAAGATAACTTCTTTTAAATCTTTGAAGTGGCATCTATTAGTATTATGGTATTTAAATGATCACATAACCAAAAGTATGTTTTTAAAATTAGGAAAGCACATTACAAACAAGTCAAATGGATTTATTACATTCGTAATAGATGAGAACAGATTAGTAAACATGGTTGAAAGTTTGTGGTCACAAGATTTGGATAAGCCTCCTAAGAATCGATTAAGAAAGATTATATTTAAAGATAGTTGTAGACTTGATCGTATTGAAAAACTAAAACTTGTTGGTAAAGTATTAGGACGAGGAAAGAAAGCAAGTGAAAGCGATATGTATGAAGCGATGCTATACATGCATGATGTAAGAAAAAAAATTACAGTTAAATCTTTAGCCACTCAACTTCAAGTAACTACACGTACCATCTTTAGAAACATGAGTAGCTCTTTAAAAGAAGAGAAACAAAGATTAAACGATGAAACATTACAGTGTAAAAAACTACATACGTTACAAAGAACAACTAACAGAAAGGTTATTTGAAGAATGTTGCAACTCAGAAACATCCCGAGAAGACTTAATAGAATGCGCAAGACCTCTAGTCGAAGCTGTAGCGTGGAAATTCGCGCTAACGTACCAAGCGTCGGGTGTGATGTCAATACTAGATCTGATACAGGAAGGTACAATAGGTTTGATAAACGCCGTAGACAGAATAGACTGGGACAAAGTTTATGGGACAGCGAAACCGGGAGAAGAACCGCTTATGGTAAAAGGTTTTTTAAAGAAAAGAATAAAGGGTTCAATAAGAAGAGCGATCGATATAAACAGGGGAAGCATGAGGATACCAGAGCACAGGCTGAACGAAATCAGAAAGAACAGCAGCAACAAGGAAATGGTAAAAGTATTCTTCGACAGTATTTTTGTAAGTCTAGACGTCAATACTTCTACAGACGCAAATATTTTATTACAAATTCCAGACAACTCTACTACGTACAACATAAATATTTTAAATCAATACTTAATGGGTTTAATGAGATTATATTTAACAGAAACAGAATACAACGTACTGCGAATGAGTTATGGTTTAGATTGCGACAAGCTAAGCGCAAAAGAAATATCAGAAAAGCTGGGTATAAAAGGATCAGCGTCTTACGTAAGAGTATCACAAATAAAAAAAGACGGCATCGACAAACTAATAAAAAACGTTGAGCCAGAACAAGTTGTTGATTATTTAAGTTAACACGAGCCAGACACGAGTACAAGTTGATATATAAAGCATGTACAACTACAAGAAAAAAATGATCGCTATATTATTGATTGCAGACACATTAAATGAGTATGAAATAATTAGACTTATCAAAAAGTTAACTAAAAAAATAAAAATAAATGACAAAAAGTGAATTACTAAATGAGTTATATAAAAAGTATGGTCTTGATAAAGAAGATACTTTTAGAAGTCCACAGGGTTGGACTATAATTACAAGAGCGGGTATTGATAAGATACAAGCCCAAGCGGATATTGATATTACATTCGATTGTATAGAATATACTCCGGGTGTTTCAGCTGCTGTAAAAGCTTCTGCTGAGTGGAATAGTAGAAAACTAGAAACTTATGGTGAAGCTAATGAAAAAAATTGCAGACAAAGTTATGTTCTTGCAATGGCAGAGAAGAGGGCTATGTCAAGAATTACCCTTAAATTAACAGGATTTTACGCACTAGGGGCGTTTGGTGAAGATGAATCAGATGATTTTAAAAAGCCAAGGCAATCAACGCCAGATCATGTTAAAATGACACTATAATGCAAAGACACAAAATTCTTAAAATGCTTGAAGACGACGACCAATATTATAATGGTATTGGCCGTGAGTTTTTAAGTAATTCAAATATACAAATATTACAAAACGACCCTACTAAACTAAGGGAGCCTACACCAAATCATGTAAATTTCGTGATTGGAAGGTATGTGCATACCGCAATACTTGAACCTAATAAATTAAAAAATTTTAAAATTATAGAGTCAAGCACACGTAATACGAAAAAATATAAAGAACTATCTGAGGGGGAAATATGTTTACTACAACATGAAGTTGATAAGATTGAGAGCATGGTAGAAAAAATAGAAAAAAATAAATACTTTGGTGAATTAATTTCAGGAATGAATATTGAATATGAAGTTCCGAATATTATGCAAATAGAGGATTTATGGTGGAAATGCAAAGCTGATATTGTGAACCACGATGACAAACTTATCGTTGATTTAAAAACGACAAGTGATATTAATTTATTCAAACCAAGATGTAAAAAATATAACTATGACAGTCAGGCGTATATATACTCCTCTATGTTTGGTTATGAATTTTTATTTTTAGTGATTGATAAGAATACATTAAAGACAGGTATCTTTGAATGCTCTACTGAGTTTTACGAATCGGGTCAACGTAAAGTAAAGGAAGCAGCTGATACTTATAAACTGTTTTACGAAACAGAGAACTTTGACCCTAACCAATATTTTATAACCAAAACATTATAATATGGCAGGAATTTTAAAAGGAAACCTAGATGTTACCAAAATACCAAAGGATAAAATCTATAATGGTAAAAAAGGTAAATACATTCCAGTCGTTGTTGCAATCAATAACGAAATGGATCAGTTTGGAAATAACGGTTCTGTAACCGTAGACCAATCAAAAGAAGAACGAGAAGCGAAAGAGCCTAAAGTTTATTTAGGTAATATCAAAGTCGTTTGGACTGACGGAGAGGCTATGCCCGCTGCGCAACAGCAAGGCCAGTCACAATCCGCGCCTGTAACTCAGGCAGCCGCTGCACCAACAGAGGATGATCTTCCGTTTTAATATGGGGTCAACACGAAGCAGCAATGATATAACATCCGACAAACAATTGTGTTAGTCATAATAGTTAATTTAGTTTATGTTAAATACGGTAGAGGTTAATGGTTTTTTAGTCGAAAATTTCAATCAATATAATCTACAAGTTGGTAAAGCAGAGGGTGTTTGTCCCCTTTGCTCTCACCAGCGTAAAACAGAAAACAAAAAGAAAAAGTGTGCAAGCTATGATTGGGAACGAGGGTTAGGAACCTGCCACAACTGCAACAAAACATTTCAACTACATACTTACCAAAGAAAAGGAGGCACTGATAAAGAATATGTGCGCCCTCCTTATGATATTGAAACTCATAAAGCTGTTGATAGCAAAGCGCTAGAATGGTTTAAATCGAGAGGTATATCCAAAAAAACAGTCCAAGACCTACATATTTCAGAGGGTATAGAATATATGCCACAACTATCCGCAGAAACAAATACGATTAAGTTTAACTACATGATCGGTGACCAATTAATTAATATAAAGTTTAGAGACGGAAGAAAGAATTTTAAATTAGTTAAAGGTGCAGAAAAAGTATTTTATAATATTGATAGTATTATAGGTTACAACTGGTGCGTAATTGTAGAAGGTGAAATGGACGTCTGTGCTATACACGAAAGCGGTATAACTAATGTAATATCTGTTCCTAACGGCGCCACACTTAACCATAATAATTTAGATTACTTAGATAATTGTATAGACTATTTTGCCGATAAACAAAAAATAATTATTGCTGTTGATAATGATGCCGCTGGAATAGCTTTAAAGCAAGAATTAATTAGAAGGCTAGGCCCAGAAGTTTGTTATACAGTAGACTTCGGAGACTATAAAGATGCTAATGACGTTTTGTTAAATGATGCTAAATCATTAATTAAAATTATTGAAACAGCACAACCTGTACCTTTAGAAAATGTTACAACCTTTAAAGATTTAGAAGATGACTTACAAGACTTTGTTAAAAACGGTTTCAAGCCGGGCTTTCAGATTGGACTTAATAACTTTGATAATATCTTCAGCACTTACACTAGTCAGTTTATTACTGTTACTGGCATACCGAGTAGTGGTAAAAGTGATTTCGTTGATCAAATGGTTATTGGCTATAACATAGGCCATGATTGGAAAATAGGCTTTGCTTCGCCTGAAAACGCCCCCACTTATTTACATGCGCATAAAATTATGCGTAAAATATGGGGAGGTATGCCTTCGCATGAAGATATTGATAATGATAAGTGGAAAGAAGTATCAAACCATATTAATGATAATTATTTCTTTATTGATTTAGAGGTTCCATCACTTGAAGCTGTATTAAGAAAAGGGGCTGAACTTGTAAAACGTAAAGGTATTAAATGTTTGGTTATTGACCCATTTAATAAAATCAGGGACGTAAACGCAACAAGTGCAGATGTTAATACATATACATTAGAATATTTAACTAAAATAGAACAGTTTGCAAAACGATATGATGTTTTAGTAATTATAGTTGCGCACCCTACAAAAATGTATAAAGATAGTTCAGGTAAAATTGAAGAGCCTACTATGTATAATATAAAAGGTGGAGGTGAATGGTATGACGCAAGTTATCATGGGTTATTAGTACATAGAGATTATGAAAATAAAACAACAAAAGTAAAAGTATTAAAAGTAAAGTTTCAAAACTTAGGCGAAAATGGTGCTGAATGTTTCTTTACTTGGGAACCAAAAAGCGGTTCATATATACCACATATAGAAGAAGATGCGGAATTGAGTGCCCCTTTACCTTGGGAAAATGGATAGATTTACTATATTTGTATGTGCCTGTCTTTATACTTTACCACAAAACAAGATTCAACATGGGCAGCTATAGTTCGACACGCTTTGAAAACGACGCATGGAATTATTGTGTAAAACATAATATTAGAATTTTTCCTGTATGTGTAGAGAACGGAAAATCGTGGAAAGTTGGTATAAACTTAGGTCCTTATAAAAAAGGAGAAAAACCAAATTTATCACCTGATATATATGGCCCTGGCGAAATACAAAAACAAATATATAAAGCAAGTGTTTATTATTACAATAAATACGAATTGAACACGAAAACCAATTGATAATAAAAACAATGATATACGAAGAGCAATACAGGAAACTACTAATTGATATAATAAAAAACGGAGATCTACGTAAAGATAGAACTGGTGTTGGTACAAAAGCTTTGTTCCATAAACAACTAAGCATACAACTTCTTACTGAAAGTAAACTAGGGTTAACTAAAATTACAGGTAAGAACTTTCCAATATTAAAAGGTAAGCACATGAGCCAAAAAATATTTGACACAGAGTTTGAATGGTTTATGCGCGGCGAAACAAATATTCAAAGATTTAAAGACAATGATGTTCATATATGGGATAACTGGGCTACGCCTGAAGGTGATTTAGGCCCTGTTTATGGTTATCAATTAAGAAACTTTAATGGAGAAGATATAGATCAATTAAAAGACCTTATAGATAATATAAATGCGGACAGGCACAGCAGACGCCATGTAATAAGTTTATGGAATCCTGCAATGACGGAGCAAATGGCTTTACCACCTTGTTACTTGTATTTTCAATTTTATGTATACCAAGGTAAACTTAATATGTTTGTAGTTCAAAGGTCGGGAGATATGTTTTTAGGCATACCTTATGATATTTGTTTATTTACAAAAATTATGTTATATGTTGCTTCTGAAACAAATACTTTACCTAATAAATTAGATGTGTCTATAATTGATGCACACATATACACAAATCATTTTGACGCAGTAGGAAAATATATAGAACAAACAAATTATAAAGATGATTGTTCTTTTACATATGAAAGTGGTAACTTAGTATTACATGACTATGCACCTGGTCCAATAATTAAAGCAGAAGTAGCAATATAATGTATTACTTATATCACATTCCTGGAAAAAAAATAGGAGTAACAACAAACCTATTAAAACGCGTAACTAAAACACAAGGTTACAAATCAGGTGAGTATGAAATTTTGCTCAGCTCTGACGATATAGATTTTATATCAGATCAAGAAAGAGAACTACAAAAAAAGTTTGGATACAAAGTGGATATAACTCCATATAATAAATTATTAAAGACTAAAAAAGAAATGAAAATTAATATTACTGAACAAACGACCACTTTTCCCTGTCCGCGTGTTCATTTAGCTGATGCCTTAATAGAAAACGATGGCATGACATGGGAAACTACATTAGGTGAATTTAAAAACACAGAAGAAACAAGAATATGGATATTAGCAAATGCTAAAAAATCTATGTTTAATAACGAAAAGTGTTTTATATATAACAAAGCATATTATGAAGAATTTTTATTCCAAACAAACGGAAGAAATATATTTGATCGTATAAGGGCTTGGGCAAAAGAAAGAAACATATATACTCACGGAGATATTAAAACGCAGCTATTAAAGCTGTATGAAGAAACAGGAGAGCTTTCTGAAGCAGTATTAAAAGAAGATAAGCAAGAAACAATGGATGCTATTGGAGATTGTGTTGTTGTGCTGACTAATCTATCTGAACACCTTGGTGTTAATATAGAAAAGTGTATTGAACAAGCTTATCAGGAAATTAAAAATAGAAAAGGTAAAATGGTTAACGGAACATTTGTAAAAGATGAGTAAAAGAGGATATGATTTTAGAGACCCTATCATACAAAAAGTGGTAGAAAAGTTTATATCAAGATCTGATGTAGGCTTTGATAAATATAAAGTTACACTTGACGAAGACAGTAAATCAATAAATGAATGGCTTAATAATATACAAGAAGAATTAATGGATGCCGTAAACTATATTGAAAAACTTAAATCGGTTTTAACTGATGAGCTTCAAGAAGTTTTATTAAAAAATTATAATGAAAAGGATAAGACGTAGTAAAAAGCGTGGCCCGGTTGTATCAAAGAAAGTTACATATGACGGGATTAATTTTGCTTCAGGTTTAGAAAAATATATGTATATTGCATTAAAGCAAAATAGTATTAAGGCTGAGTATGAAAAAAGAACTTTTGTTTTAATTCCTGAATTTTACTTTAATAATGAAAGTTATGAAAGAACAGCAAACGCTAAAGGTGAATTTAAAAACAGAGGTGTTAAAAAAATACAATCAATAAAATATACTCCTGACTTTGAAGGAAAAGGATTTATAATTGAATGTAAAGGTCGTGCAAACGAAACGTTTTCTATGCGGTGGAAATTGTTTAAAAAATATATTACACAACAACTTCCGGGTATTGTACTTTACAAACCCCAAAACCAAAAAGAATGCGACAAAACAGTGAAGCTAATATTAGAGTCTCAAAAGCAATTGCAAGGCAAAAATATAAAGAAAGACAAATAAATAAATACACTAACTGGGCTATGGAAAGCAGGGGTTATTTAAAATGGAAAGAGTTAGTAGAAATTCAAAATAAACACGGAATAAAAGTTTATGGCTAGAGGTATTACATATTCAGTTATAGAAAGAAAAAAAGTTAAAAGACCGGGAGTTCATGCTAAAACCAAAACTAGCGGTTTGAAGTCTAGTAAATATTATAAAAAAAAATATAGGGGGCAAGGAAAAAAAAGATGAAGAACAAACCAGTTTGGGAAGTACATATAGGGTTTTATCCTGGAATATTATTAGGAGTGCGCAGCTATAAGATGGGGGACTATGATGATCATGTGCTGTATTTACCCCTTATAGATTTTTGTTTAACTATTTATAAAAAATAATATGGAATTAAATCAAATTAAAAGTATACTAATAGATTTATTTAAAAATGACTTTAGTAAAAAAAACAGACAAAGACACAATGTATATCAACGCGCAGTGTTTTTTAGATTATGTCGAGATCTTACGCCATACGCATTAACTGACATTGGGGCTGTACTAGATAAAGACCACGCATCTGTTTTGCATGGATTAAAATTATTTAAAAATTTTAAAATTTGGGGAGAAGATATATATCTTTCAATATATAACGAGGCTAGGTTGAAATTAAAAGAAAGATATAATTTCGCCAACCCTCACGCAAATATGACAGTTGAAGAAAGGTATAAAGAGCTCTTTATGAATCATATAATACTTAAAGAAAAATATTATAAAACTAAAGAAGAATTAAATAAAATTCGTAACTTTAATATATCTGAAAATCAAACAGTTAGTGATGGCATATACAATAGATGATATAGAAAAAATAACAGAGTTTAAATCGTGGTCTAAAAAAAGAAAAGTTGACGCTTTGCTTGAAATAGACGCTGATTTATACTGTAATTTAGGTAAAGAGTCTACAAAAACGGAAATAGAAAATATAAAAATTCAATCTAGAAAAATATATAGACTTATAAAAACTATAGACGAGTATAGTGGTAAGTTATTATTAAGAAACGAGGCGCGATGAAAATGAAGTTAGCTGATTATATTGTATGTTTTTTTGTAATACTTTTATTCATTATGGCGGCCTCTTGTAGTAAAGAAGAAAGCAATTGTTATGAATACTATTATTATGATGAAGAAATTGTAAATGAATGTGAGTTTGGAATATGCACACAAACAGTACAAGAAATAACAACCTGTATAAGTTATGAAGGAGAATAAATTAATTTTAATGGCACGTAATCTACAGAGGTTAGAAGAAACAGTAGATCAACTTATTAGAGAAGTAGTTAGAACTCAAAACATGACCATAGGAACATTGGAGGTTATAAAAAGAATGAAAGGATACGAAAAAGCAGTTGATACGCTTAAAAAAGAAAATCAAAAAAAAAGTAAAAAAAATAACTAATCAGTTTTTTTTCATATTAATTAGTCAGGGAAGGGGCACAGCTTTGTGCTCCTTTTTATTTATACTATCTTTAATACGCTGTTGTTCATGCCAATATTTAGAAGGGTATTTTTCTGAAAGATAGCCTATAACACTACTCTTAATAGTATAACAAGAAACAAAAGTAAGTAATACACATACAAGCAAAAGTTTTTTATATAATGCTATACACTGCTTTCCCATTTTTTCTTTCGGCTTTTAAACAGCGCTTTCTGTTTTGATCCTCTGAAACGTAGCTTACATGCACCCAATCGGGATTTGTGTCATTGCCAAACTCCCATATAAGTTGATCAAAATTTAAGTTGTCTTTTATATAATTATACATTTCTGCATTTGTTTTGTATCCAAAGGTATCATCAATATCAATTGCTCTCCCCTCGCAATGTTGTGATCTGCTACTTCCCCCTATTGCAGTATTTAAATCTATAGACCTAAAAAATGAATTTATTTTTACAGGACCACAAACCCAATTTCTTAATGGTTCAAATATATTTAAAGCAACAGCCTCCATGTTTGCTAACTGATAGTTGTCCGGTATGTTATCAATGTTTAGCCGAGTAGCGGTATTTGACAGCACTCCCTCTCTATAAGATATGTGAGGACTAATATTTTTCATTTTATTTTGTTTTCAATATAGTTCGTTGAGCTTTTTTGTTTTTAGAATCTTTAAGTTCCCATTCACTCCAGCCTATAAGTTGAAAAGCTCTTACCCAATTATCTAAATCCCTGTCCATAGCTCCTTGTATATTCTCAAGTTTTCTTTGAACTCTATCTAAAGGAATATTTAATATAGACGCTACATTTATAGCCGCTTCTACTGAATCAGGTATGTCGTTTTCGTATTTACCTATTTCCATTAAAGCTTTAACTTTTCTTGCTTTATGATCTAATGGTGGTGAAATATCAGTTATTGCTAGAAGAACATTAGAAGAGTCTTGCCTCCATTCGTCTTTTTGTTTTTCTTTGTAATATGCAAGCCCAGTATTTTTAATCATTGAAATTACAGCCCCTGTAAAACCAAGACCTCGTAAAACCGAATCAGACATATTATTTACAACCCTTGGAACTTTATCACTATTTAACACTGCTTGTAACTTTGTTTCGTCTTCTTCTGCTTCTGCAGCAAACAAAGCGTTTTGTAAAAAGTTAAATATAAGGTTTTGGACTGCCATATAATAAACAATTTTAGATATATTGGTTTTTGCATCTCCTCTGTTGTTTATTAAATCATTTGCAGCTTTTTTAGTAAGCCTTGTATATTGAAAAGGTGTATTAGCAAACGCAAACACTAATCTACCAAAATCGCTTGCTTGAATATTTGATATTCTTGAAGCGTCAGAAGATTGTTGAGAATCATTAGCTATTTGCCTCCAATCATTATATGCTTTAGATTCAGCATTTTTTTCAGATAAACCCTCTTTTAAATAAGTATTTAACCTGTTTCTATAAAATGTTGCTCCTCCCCCAGCTATAGCCAAGCTGTCTGCTATTTGAGTTGGTATAAATCCGGCTTTTAATATTGTGGCCATTATAGCTTTAAACTTATTATCACTCTTTACGGCATCTGCAAGTTCAGCTTCTTGAATATTAATTTTTAACCCATTTCTTCTATTAACTAAAAAATCAGAGTTTAATAATCTTAATAAATCTTTAGTATATTGGGGAACGTTTGCTAACGCTTTACCGGCTTGCAATGGATTATTATCCGACCAGTTTAAATAGTTAGCCGCAGAAATTAATTGCAAAGAAGCAGAGCGCATATTAAAAAACATAATTGTTCCAACCGAACCGTTTATAAAATCTAAAGTGCCGTTTACTATTTTACTATCTGTAACTCTTCTATTAGTTCCTGACTTCATTCTTGCGATAACGCCTTCTAAATTTTTTACATAATCAGTTCCAAACGCAGCGGTTAACTTTGTTTTGTTTTTATCGTTTAGTATTAGATTTATATTTTTATTCCATGTTTCTAAATACTTAGATCTTTTATTTTTATTAATACTATTAGATAAATCAACCCCAATATTTCCTGCAAACCAATTATTATCCGGCTCTGGATACTTATCTGATTTATTGGCTCTAATCAACCCGAAAGCAAATTTTCTTAAATCACTGTTTTTTTCTACGTAGCTGCTAAGTTTATTTGCGTTTGTTTTACTAATATTAGGAACTGCCATGCCTTGCTGCTTCCAAATAAACATTCTAACAGCATCTTCAACCGTAAAAGCGTCTAGCCCTATACTAGATAAATTTTTATTTAATTTTTCAGGAGTAGCTTTTATTTCTTTTTTAAGTTCTCTGTATTTTTTTAGTAAAGCTCTTCTATCTATTTCTAAGTTTGAAATACCTCTATCATAAGGATCTAAAAACTTTTCTTTTATAAACTTAAGATCTGCGTCACCTTGTTTTCCTGAGCCTGCTGTTTTTTGTAATAAGCCATAAAAATCTTCTGCGCTATACGGTAAAAATATATTCCATTTGTTTTTGTAATTAGCTTTTTTACCAAGATTAGCTGCTAATGCAAAATCTTTGTCACTTCTTACAACTGCAGCATTTTTTGATTTACGGTCAAGCATTTCTGAAAACTCTGCCGGCGCTGATTTTGAAAATTTAATATATAAATTATTGTTTCTTTTATCAGTTACAATAGCTTTTTCAACTTCCGCGTTTAAACCTTTAGTTAAATCATAAGTATTCCCGTTCGTTAAATTTATTCCGCTTTGAACTATATTAATATCTCCTTCATTTAAAACATCTTGAAGCCTTGAAGTGATAAAAGTTTTATTAGGAATTTCAACTTTACCATGTAAACTTTCAATAACATCTGCTTGAGCCTTGTCAATTATAAAAACGCCATTAGTGTTAAACGTTTTGTCTATAGCTTTTTCTAATATTTTTTTACCTTTTACATCTCCTTTTGTAAATGCAGCTAAAAAATTATCCCCATCTTGGCCTACCATAAAATCTTCACCCAGTGCTTCTATAGGTTTTGCATGTTCCGCATAAGGTGTTGTTACGTTTTTAGCAACGTGAGTAATGAAAGCTGACTCTCTAAAAGGAGTGAAAGTATTACCGCCTTTAAACATCATTGTTGCAAACCTTACAGCAAACTTTTTACGAATATTTTCATTTGGACTCCCCTTGCTATTTTCTACAAAATCATATAATGAAAGTAAAATTCTTTTATATTGAGGCCTTACAGTTTCTGAAACATATTTATTATGAGCATCTACTTTTGAAGAATCCCCGTTGTTTATATCATTAATTAATTCTTTTATACCAAACTTTTTTATTTGTTTTTCTCCTGCAAAAGTTGACAATGACGCAGTAATTCTTTTTACTCCGTTTATTTCTTCACTTCCCCTTTTACCTTTTTCAAAGCCTAAAAAATTATCTATATTACCTGCAAAATTATCTGTTATACTCTTATCTACCATTTGCCTATAAACATTTTGTGTTAAAGCATCAGTTTTTACATCAGCATTATTTAAATATTCAGAAGCAAAAGTTTTAAATACATCATGGTATTCAGCGTCTCTTCGTTTTTTACCATATTCAGTTGACCATGATTTTGCAGCTAATTTGTCATTAGTTAATCTATTTGCAACATAATCATATGCTTTGTCTTGCTGCAAGGGGTCTCCAAACACGCCTAGTTTTAAAGGCCTAGGATCATCTCCTTTTTTTGCGCCTTTTAAATTAAAAGTGCCGAGGCTTAAAACAATTTTATTTCTAAACGCAGTGTTTAAATCATTTTCTATATCAGCCACGTATTTTTTTGGTATCTCAAAATATTGCACAAAAGCAGTTCCAAAATCAAGATTTTCATTTATTTTAAAAGAACCGGTAGGATTCATTAACTTTGTAATAGCAGGAAGAGCATTATTTATTTTTTGCAATAAAGCAAAATCTTCTGACTCTGCAATCCAATTGTCTAAGGCATTACTTTTGCTATACTTAGTAAATCTTCCTCTTTGTATGTTCATTTCAAATTCTTCCATGAATTCTTTTACAGCAGTTTCCTGTGTTAAAGGTATTTTTTCTTGTACAGTAGGGTCATTTAAAGCTTCCATTGATTCATCAAATGCTATTTCTTTAGCAAGAGTGTTTATTATAAAAGCTTTTCTTTGCACAGAGTTAGAATGCTTTTTTGCAAATTCATTTAAAAAAGCTTCCTCAATTTGCTTAAATGGTTTCTTTTTAAATACTAAGTTACCTGCGTATGATTTTTTACCCGTAAAGCTTTCAAGAACCCTAACAGGTTTTCCGTTTTTATCAAACTGTTGGTTTAAAAATAAATTCTTTAGTGCTTGGCTTTTAGTTAAATCAGCTAAAGGCATTATATCATATAAAGCCTCTGCATTTAATTTTATATAACCATTATAATCAGGAGAGCTATAAGCCCTTAATTCATTTGAAACATCATCAAACAACATATTTCTTACAGCTATTTTGTATTTTTCTCTAAAGTTTTTTCCTTTTTTAATATCAATTTGAGGAAGCATTGTACCTAAAATCTTTTTCGATGCATTTAAAGCTTTAAGCTGTAACTCACTTGATAGGTTTGCTCTATCTAATATATTTCTTTTTTCTTGTGTTTTTGCTACTGCTAATTCTTGTCGTTGTGTTTCTTCTCTTTCAACTTGTTCTGGCAGTGTTTCTGTTGCTGCTACATCTACTCTTTCTGTAACATCATCCGTAAACTTTTGTCCAAATAAATCACTTGCCATTTTATTCATTCTTAAAGGAAGTAATTTTCCAACATAACCTGATAGCTCACCACGTCCGTCAAAGCTGTTTACAAGGTCTATAACGCCTCCTTTTTCATACAGAGCATTTTGTACTAAGTCTTCTTTTAAAACGCTGAAATCAGGCACGTTTTTATATTTGTTAATTAATTTATTTACTAAAGGCTCATATAGCTGCGTAAGATCAAATGGTGATGCTCCTGCTTCATAAGCGTTATCTATTTCTTTTGATTTAGAAAAACTTTGTGTTACGTCAGAATCAATAATTTTTGCAATATCTGCATTTCCAAATTTTGTAAATTTTAAATTTAAAATAGCATCTGACTTTTGTATGGTATTAGTATAATTAACTAAAAAATCAAAAACTTCTTTTCCGTTTGTAAGCTGAAGCTCACCAAATCCTGCTCCTTGTAAAACCTCAGTATATGCTTTTGCTAATTTTTTACCTATTCCTTTTTCTTCTACAACGTTTACTCTATTGTTTTTAATTATATCTGTAAATATTGTAAATACTTCTTCATTAGCATCTCTTGTTTTAATTCCTTTTTTATTATAGCGCCCTGTTTTTTGTCTATATCTAGCATCAACTCTTTCTTCAATTCTTTGTAAAATATCACTATTTCCAGATTCAACTAAATATTCTTTAAAAGATTTAACAAGCGAAGCTAAGTTTCTATTATTAGTTTTAAAGTTTTTATATAAAAATAAATGAAGTTTTTCGTGACCTAATATATTTGTTTGGCCTGTTGAAGCTGCTACAGGTAGGTTTACAATTATTTTAGCTTTTGAGCTAGCAGAACTTTTACTCATAAATAAACCATCATTCATTAAACTATTAAATGATAAATCTAATTTTTCTGCTGTTTTTCTTACGTCTTCTTCTGTTTTTAAATATATTATATCTACATCTTCTATAGCAGTGTCTCTAATAGTAGATTGGATGTCATCTAAATTTCTAAATGTTTTTGCTAAATTTTGTTCATCTTTTATTGTTACGCGATTTTGATCTATATATTTATCATCAAAATTAGCTTCTTGCACATTAGGGTTCCACAAAAGGCGTTCAAGTTTTTTATATTGATTTTTTATTTGTTTTTCAATTGCAGTTCGTTCTGCTAAACTAGGTTTGTTTACTTTATCGTATAAAAGATCATAGCCACTGTTTATTTCATCTATAGTATCAGCTGTGTCTTGTTTTTCAAGCGGGGATAAAGCGTCAAATGCTTCTAAACTTTCTTTTTTTAGCTGATTTATTTTTTTTTCAGCGCTTTCTTTTTGTTTAGTAGCAATTTCTTTTTGCTTTTCAGTTTTAGCTTTGCTTAAATTACTATTAGCTAAAGCTAATTCAGATTCTAATTTTATTCTTTGTAATTTTGTTCTATTACCTGTTAAATATTGTGCGGCATTTTCTCTTAATTGAGTAGGGTTATTAGACGCTGCCATTGAAATACTTCCAGCAGAGCCCCCTAAAACTAACCCTGTCATAAAATCATCCCATGAATTTCTAAATATCGCGCCCCTTTCTTCGGGTGTTAAATCTTGATCACCATAAAAAACTTCTTGAATAGACTCATTAATAATTTGCGCCCCTTGTTCCGTAAATCCTTCCCCTAACATTGCTTGCCCTGTTCTTAATATAAAAGATTTTCCATAATTTTTTAAAGTTTCGTCTACAGCTTTTCTAGCAATTCCTTTTTTAGCGGTTTTTAATAAAATATTTTTTGCAAGCAAAGCCCCTTTAGCAAACTTTACACCTAATCTTTCACTTAAAGCTTCAACACCTCCTTGAACACTTGATATTAAAAACGCTTTTGTAATGTCTTCATTAGGGTTTTCTTGCATTGTTCTTTCAAAAGCATTTCCTGCTGCTGAAACTCCTAATGCCCCTATACCTACAGGGCCTCCCATATAAGCAATAGCAATTGAGGGGGCAGCCGCATAAGCATTATAAATTGTATAGTCAGCTGCCTCTTTAACTCTTCCTTCTTCAATTAAATCAGCAAAATTTGCAATTTTACCTTCTTTTGTAAATTTTTTTTCTTGTAAATTAAATATTAATTGATTTCTTTTTTCCCATTCATTTGTATTTATATATTCATTGTTTTGAATATCTTTTAAAGTGTCGCCTTGAATAATACTTTTATCTATAGCAATAGCTTCTTCGTTTGGTTTATAAAATTTATCTGTAAACTTTCCGGCTAATTGCATTCCAGCATCTATAGAACTTATAACATTTCTTGCTATTTTAGATAAACCCGCTCTTGTTGCTAATCTTCTTTTATTAAAATCTGAAATACCAGGTTTTACTATATTTTTTCTTTCCTCAGGGGCAGCATCTAAATAGTTTTGTGCGTATTGTTTTTGATCTGAGCCTAAAGCTTTTTGCGATAAAAAATTTATTTCAGCTAACTCTACTCTTTCTTTTTCTTGTTCTTCAAGTTCTTGTCTTGTTAAACGTTGTGACTCCAAAGAAGTATTTGCCAAGTTGGAATCCCCATCGGCTGGCACATTTTTTGGTGTTATCGTTACAGCCTTTTCCGCAACACCCGTTTGCTTTCCCGCAGTGTCGCTTATTTCTTCTATGAGCTGAGCATTGGGAAATTCTTGTAAAAATCCTGCTACTTCAGACTCTGGAAGTGAATAGGTTTTACCGTTTACCGTATATCTAAATTTTTTCATGTAATGCTATTTATTATTCTTTTTCTTCAAATTGAGCGTATTTGCTAATCCCAAAAAGCTCCGATATTAATGCTGTAAATTTAACAGGATCATTTGCTGTTTTTTCGTAAATATCTTTTAATTCATCTGCGCTAACCTTAATATCTTCTACTTGTAATCTAAATGATAATAAGTCAAACAAAGAAGTATCTTCTGTAATTTTTATTTCTGTTTTAGCTCCTTTAGCAATAGGTACACCTAAAATTTCTTTTTCTGCATTAGCGTAATATACGGGATTTTCTTCTGTTCCATATAAACGTAATGATTCATAATCATCTCTAGTTTTATCTGTTACTCTTTCTATACGCATCCCTAGATTGTCTTCCATATATGTTTGAAGTGCTTGAACATTGTCTGCTGTTTTAATATTTAAATTGTATTTATCATTAGGATTTATTTTTGGGCCCACTTCATTTGTTTTTAATAGAGGCATAGTTATTTGGCTATTAAGACCGTTTTGCAATCCTCCATATAGTGTAGATATTGCTTCAAGCTTTGAGTTTATAGTATTTATTTCT
>Ga0209631_10002985_pt1 | contig 19831 bp, 16 predicted proteins | sample COG_08_FD_184752 | JGI IMG/M metagenome (GOLD analysis project Ga0209631, IMG submission 184752) | Pelagic Microbial community sample from North Sea - COGITO 998_met_08 (SPAdes) (version 2) | ecosystem: Environmental > Aquatic > Marine > Neritic zone/Coastal water | place: Helgoland, sampling...
GCCACAGCCAAATTGGCGGATTACATCATTGCACCAACACTCAGCCTTGAGCGAGACGATGTGACCATGCTCACCGATACTTGGTATGACGAGCCTTACTGTCACTACACTCGGGCCGTTCTACCCAAAAACCCGGAGAGCCTCGAAGAATGGGAGGTCTATTGGGAGCTCTCTCACCGCACGGGCGTCGCGCTAAGCTTGCCAGGTGGCACGCTTGATCCGACCATCCGCCCGAGTAAATTCGATGTCCTCAAGCTCCTCATGCCAGAGGCCCGAATTCCTCTCAAAGAAATTGCTGAAATCGGCCAGGGCCATATTTTTGAGTCCGTGCAGGTTACAGTTGAGCCGTCCAGAGCGGGCCAAACTGATAAATTCCAATGTCTCCCAACCGATATCGCCGAGCAGTTGAAAACCGTTGCAGCCGAGACTGACTGGCAGCAACAAGGCAATGTCGATGCCGGCGCATCCTACTCTCACTTGTTGATCAGCCGACGTCTCAAGCACGTTTACAATTCCTCAGGTCAACAACTCAACGCCTTGAAGCAGAAAGGCACGACCAATCCCGCTTACATGCACCCATCTGATTTGTCAGCCGCAGGATTAATCAGCGGTCAGTTGATTGAGATCACCTCCGCTGCCGGCGCGCTCATTGGCGTCGTGGAAGCCGCCGCCGATATCAAACCAGGGGTGATTTCTATGGCCCATGCTTGGGGCGATTTACCCGATAATGGCGGCGCGGTTAGAACCCAAGGCTCGAGCACCAATCGACTGGTTGATGATGATCGAACCTTTGACTCAATTACCGGGATGCCGCGCATGAGCGCGATTCCTGTCAATATTCGTTTAGTGCAGGAGGCAATTGCCTAATATGACTAGTTTTGCTAAAGCCATTGCGGCAGAGCGCCCAGAAGAAATCGCGCTCAGAGACCCCCGACAAGCCTTAACCTGGCGCGATGTCGATAACATCTTAAATCGTGCTGCCAATGCCATAAGACTCGCAGACACCGGTCCTGATCTTCGGATTGCGGTGTTTGCCGAAAATGGTGTTGAAACGGCGCTTGCCAATCTTGGTGGCCTCATTGGCGGTGCCTCGGTCGTCCCCATTAACTTTCACCTAACCGCTGAAGAGGTGGCCTATATCTTGTCAGATTCTGGCGCCAGGATGCTTTTCCTAGGTCCCGAAACAGCCGAGCGCGGTCTTGAGGCTGCAGCGCTTGCGGGCATTGACCAAATCATAGGCTGGCGATGTGATCTTGCGGGCCCGCAGAACTGGACAGCATGGCTCGCTGCGAGCTCGCCGGAGGAGCCCGACACCAGTATTCCCCCAAGACCCAACCTTTTGTACACTTCCGGCACCACGGGGCGTCCGAAAGGCACGCACTTACCTCCCACCATGTTTGCCGGCGGCGACACGGTTGAGGCGCATCTTCAAAACTTGAAGCTCAACCCTCTGGCCGCACTCGGGCCACATCTGGTTGTCGGGCCGATGTATCACACGGGGCCGCTCAGCGGCGCACGATTACTTGCCGCTGGCGCGCCGTCGGTCATTCTGACCAAGTTTGATCCCGAAAATACGCTCAAGACGATCGATGAATACAAGACAACCTCAACCATCATGGTGCCGACACACTTTGTCAGGCTGCTTGCACTCGATGAGGAAACCAAATCAAAGTACGACATCTCAAGCATGACTCGCGTGAGCCACACCGGCGCTAAATGCCCAGTTGATATTAAGCGCGCAATGATCGAATGGTGGGGGCCTGTGTTTACCGATGCCTACGGCGCGAGCGAAGTAGGCACCACCTGCATGATCACTTCCGAGGAATGGCTAGAACATCCGGGCTCGGTTGGCAGGAGCGTGCCCCCGTTCACAGCACAAATTCTCGATGATGATGGCAATCCACTACCGCCCAACACGGAAGGCAAGCTCTATTTTGAGGACGCCACAGGTCGTGGCGTCGTCTACCACAATGACCCTGAGAAGTCCGCAGCCGCCCACATCGCGCCAGGCGTGTTCACGCTTGGCGAAATCGCTTACATGGACGCAGACGGGTACGTCTACATCACCGATCGCTTCAGCGACATGATCGTATCCGGCGGGGTCAACATTTACCCAGCGGAAGCCGAGCAAGTCCTGATCGATCACCCCCAGATTTTGGATGTGGCCTGTATCGGTATTCCGCATCCCGTCATGGGCGAAGAACTCAAAGCCATGGTGATCCTTAAAAGCGACGCCCAAGATGCGCAAGCCGATGAGATCATTGCTTTCTGCCGAGACCGCTTGTCACATTATAAGTGTCCTCGAAGTGTCGACTTTGTCGAAGACCTCGGGCGCAACACTATGGGGAAAATTAATAAGCGAACCCTACGAGCACCCTTCTGGGCGGACCACCAAAGTTGAGTGCCCAACACCTATTATTTATTCGCCATGGTGAAACAATTGCCAATGAACAGCAATTGGCCTATGGCGTCACCGAGTCTCCTTTGAACGAAAAAGGCATCGCGCAAGCACAGGCCTTGGGCCAATGTCTTCAATCCTGGCCGACACCTTACCACCGGATCCTATCAAGTCCCCTCGAGCGGGCCCGTCACACCGCGGAACTTGTGAACCGCTCACTCAATCTCGACATTGATATTGACCCTGGGCTCATCGAATGCGATCTTGGAGATTGGGAAGGGATTACTTATCAGCAAATGCATGATTTTGGTTATGCGATGCGCTCTATTAAAGATGATACCTTTGCAGGTCATGGCGGAGAAAGTCCCGACGCAGTATATGATCGCGTCGATGCCGCGCTGACGCGAGCTTGCGCGCAATACCCAGACCAAAATCTGATTATCGTAAGCCACGGTAGTGCGATTGCCCATGGCCTTGCTGCAATATTGCAGACTCGACCGAAATTTGGATACCAGTATCTAATGCACAATGGCGCCATCACTGAAGTTGTGTTGGAGGCAGCGCCTCGTCTTCTAACCCTCAATAATTATGAGCACTTGCCCGCGGCGTTAAGGGCTGAATCTGGCAGACCGGACAATGCACAACAAGCCTAATTTTCCAACGACCCTCTCTGAGCTAGATCCGAACTGGCTGACGGATGCCCTTCAAGCAAGCCTGCCCGGCATCCACATCACGCACTTTGACGCTGAAACCATTGGCGTGGGGTCGGGTTTCATGGGGGATTTGGCGCGACTACAACTGCATCACAATCATCTGCCGGACACCGCGCCAAGCAGCATGGTAATCAAATTTTCTAGCCATTTTGAAGCGACCCGACTGCTCGCTGGTCGAATGAACTATTACGGTCGTGAGCTTGGATTCTACCAGGACTGCGCTGAACAGGCCGGGGTTGCCGTACCGCGAATCTATTACCAACAGGCCCAAGCTGAAACCAATCATTTCGTTATGTTGATGCAAGACTTGTCGCCCGCCATGCCAACCGATCAGGTTGTTGGCAATACGCTCGCAGAGTCAGAAGCGGTAATGCTCGCGTTTGCCGACCTGCATGCGCGGTGGTGGAACAACCCAACCCTTGAACACCTGACCTGGACCGCGCCGCTCACCCACGTCCAATCCATCGAGGAAAGCCTGAGACTGCTCAACGAAAGTATCGCAAGCGCTGCCAAAACGGGCCGCTTTGATGCCTATCCCAATCTCAAGAAACTGCAGCCGTTGCTGCCACCGCTTTTTAAAATGACGCCGCCGCCGCCGGAACCGTTCACGCTCGTCCACGGTGATTTGCGATCGGACAATATATTTTTTATGCCTGAGTCGGGCACTGCTTGCGCCAAGCCAATTATTATCGACTGGCAAACCGCTGGCATTGGCCAGCCCATGACGGACATCGCACGCTGGTTAACGCAAAGCATCTCGATTGAACAGCGCCAAAAGCACGAGCATGACTTGTTAAAACGCTACCACGACCGTTTGCTTGCAAATGGCGTGAAGAACTACAGCTACAAAAAAATGCTGCAAGAGTATGAAATCAATCTCGTGATCACGCTCTTGATGTTTTCCATGAGTATGGACGAAATTGATCAATCTTCCGAACGCGCTGCAAAGCTGTTTCATGCGATGTACAGCCGCCTTGATGCAGCGCTCGCGGATTGGCCTGTCGAAAAAACCCTAAAGATACTACCAATGCTCATCCCTTTCATGAAGATCGGCGTTTGGTTTAAAACCCATTTTAAGAGCAACGCAGCATGACCCTAAAAGCACTCAACACGATGAACCCCCTGGCCCCTGATGTTCTGGCTTGCCCCTACGCATTCAATCAGCAACTCAGAGAGCAGGCGCCGGTTTACCACTGCCCGATTACGGACATCTACTTCGTTTCGGACTATGACAACGTGGTCGATATCGCGAAAAATGAGAAACGCTTCTCGAATGAGTTCTCCATGATCCGCACGGGTAATGAGCAGCCCGTGATACCCGGATTAGAGGCGATTTTAAAAAAAGGCTATCGCCGAGTCGACACCATGCTCACAGCAGATCCGCCGCGTCAAAGGCGTTATCGTTCGTTGTGCCAAAAGCCGTTTTCTGCCAGCAGTGTCGCGAAACTGCAGCCCTACATCGAAAACCTGGCTAACGAGTTGATTGACGATATCGTCGACGCCGGTCATTGCAACTGGATGGACGCCTTTGCCGTCCCCATGCCCGTTCGGATGATCGCCTATATTCTTGGGGTCCCTCTGACGGATATGGCCCTATTTAAAGAATGGTCTGATGCGAACGTTTATGCCTTCTCAGCAGGCCAAACCCCGGAAGGCGCCCTGCATGCTGCGCAACTTACGGTCGATTTCCAACACTATTTTGCGGACAAGATTAAAGCCAGAAAGCTTAAACCAACCGATGATGTCCTGTCCGACATCGTCAATTCGTCAGCGGACGGTGAACATCCCATGGATGTCGAGGAATGTCTTTCGGTCATCTCCCAATTACTCGTTGCGGGTAACGAAACCACCACCAGCACCTTTGCCGAGGGCATGCATTTGCTCGCCACGAATCCCGACCAGGTGAAAAGGGTGCAAGATGATCCAAGCCTCATCCCTAATATGGTTGAGGAAATGCTCAGGCTATCTACGCCAACCGCTCAAATGTGGCGTATCTGTAAAGAGGAAACGGAAGTCCATGGGGTTAAGATCCCTGCCGGCGCGGCCATGATGATTAAGTTTGCCTCTGCGAATCGAGACGCCAGTCAGTTCCCAGAGCCCGACCGATTTGATGTCACCCGCGACAATCTCAAGACTCAAATTGCGTTTGGACAAGGCGTCCACCATTGTTTGGGCGCGCCCTTGGCACGACAGGAACTCATCATTGGGTTCCGAGTCATTCTAAAACGACTTACCAATTTCAGGTTGCCCGAGGGCGAGGAAACACTCGAGTTTCTGCCAAGCCTGTTGCTTCATCCGCCAAAGGATCTGAACCTGCTCTTTGAGCCAAGAACTTAAGTGCGCCGATGATTCGCCATCAAAACCAACTTTTAATCCGCATCTCGCAAGCACTCGGCTCGGCAAACGCGAGGATACGACGACCGGTTAACGAGCTGCGTTGATTCCTCGACGCAAAGGGCTGCGCGGCCCACCCGCGTCGTGCGACACTACCCGCTTGTTATGATTTTAAGGAGCGCCGTCTTGGAACTAAGCTTAACAGCCGCAGAACTCGTTTTCCGGGAGGAGGTCCGGGCATTGCTCAGGACTGAGCTCAAACCGGAAATCATTAAGCTGGCGCGCAACACAACAACCTCTCTCGGCAACCATGACGCCGCGATGGCGTGGCAGGCCATTCTCCATAAAAGGGGCTGGGCTGGCATTGCCTGGCCTAAAGCCTTCGGCGGTCCGGGTTGGACGTCTAACCAACGCTATATCTTTAACAGCGAATGCGAAAAATTCGGCGCGCCGAACCTGATTCCTTTAGGGCTGAAAATGCTGGCACCGGTTATTTTCAAATATGGTACCAAGGCCCAGCAGGATTACTACCTCCCCAAAATACTTTCAGCCGAGCACTACTGGTGCCAAGGTTATTCTGAACCGGGGTCAGGATCGGACCTTGCCAGCCTAAAAACGCGCGCGAAAAAGGACGGCGATCATTACATTGTTAATGGTACGAAGCTCTGGACCACGCATGCGCAATACGCGAACCACATCTTTTGCTTAGTTCGAACCAAAGCGGATGTTAAACCACAAGCCGGCATCAGCTTTCTACTGATTGATATGGCAACCCCTGGTGTCACGGTAGAGCCGATCTACACGCTGGCCGGCGATCATGAAGTGAATCAGGTTTTTTTCGACAACGTGAAGGTCCCAACGGCAAACTTAGTCGGTCCAGAGAATGAAGGCTGGAACGTTGCGAAATACTTGTTGGAATTCGAGCGCGGCGGCAGCGCGGTTGCCACAGCGCTTCAAGTTGAAATGGCAACCCTTAAATTGCTCCTACGCGACCTGCCGCATGAGCACGGCTTAAAAAAACGCGCCGCCGAAACCGACATTGAGTTGTTGGCCTTGTCGCAAATGGAAACCGATTTACAAGCTCAGGTTGCGGCCGGCAAGAACCCTGGCGCGGCGTCATCGCTGATGAAAATCAAGGCAAGCTCTTTAAAACAAGTCATTTCGGGCCTTGCGATGCAAGCCATAGCGAACTACAGCCTGCCGCATAACAATCGCTTGCGACTCGACGGCCGTCCAACAATTGGTAGAGAAGCGGACCAAGCAATTACAGCGCGTTATTTAAATGAACGCGCTTCGTCGATATTTGGTGGTGCGCGAGAAGTTCAAAAGAACATTATCGCGAAATCGGTGCTGGGCCTTTAACGTCTTGTTAGACCCGCACCAACCATTATGAACAGGGCAAGGTCACTGCAGAGGACGTTATGCGCCCGCTCTGGCAGGGTTAGCCCGAGCGCGTCGCGCTCAGGGCTATGTGACAATGTCATGAGGGCGCGCGGGACGTTAGCAGGCAACGCCGCAAAAATGTGGTTTATACTGTTTTATGACGCACAGATCGATACGTTGACCACACGTATTAAGACGCAATGGTCGTCGAACGCAAGGAATACCTTTAACGTTCGGTTGAATACCTTTTTCAGGAGGGACAGTGCATGGCTTTATTGCCGCTTTCTAACGTGAACCCACTCGCACCTGAAATTCTCGCCTGTCCATATGCCTTTAACCAACAACTCAGAGAGCAAGCACCCGTTTACCACTGCCCCGTTACCGGGATCTATTTTGTTTCGGACTACGACACTGTGGTGGATATCGCCAAAAATGAAACCCTATTTTCAAACGAATTCGCGCAATTCCAGGCGGGTCTTGACCAGGACGAAGATCCAGAGCTCGATGCAATTTTGAAAAAAGGCTACCGGCGGGTAGAGACCATGCTGAAACTAGATCCGCCTTTACAGCGTCGTTATCGGTCCCTTTGTCAAAAACCCTTCTCGACCAGTCACGTCGCCAAGCTACAGCCCTACATCCAAAACCTCGCCAATGAACTCATCGATGACATCATCGATGCGGGCCATTGTAACTGGATGACCGCTTTTGCCGTTCCCATGCCGGTACGAATGATTGCTTTTATTCTTGGCGTGCCTTTAACGGACCTTGCCTTGTTTAAGCAATGGTCTGATGCCAGCGTTTACCGTTTCTCGGCCGGAAAAACCCGCGAAGGCGCGCTGCGCGCTGCGCAACTGACCGTCGATTTTCAGCATTATTTTGCCGACAAAATAAAGGCGCGACAACGCGAGCCCTCCGATGATGTCTTATCTGATATTGTGAACGCATCGGTTGATGGGGAGCACCCGATGAACCTTGAAGAATGCCTGTCTGTCATCTCTCAGCTGTTGGTTGCTGGTAACGAAACGACCACCAGCACTTTTGCCGAAGGGATGCATTTGCTCGCAACCCATCCCGAACAGCTTCGGCTGGTGCAAGACAACCCAAGCTTAATCCCCAACATGGTCGAGGAAATGCTCAGGTTATCAACGCCCACGGCCCAAATGTGGCGCATTTGTAAGGCGGCAACGGTGGTGCGGGGCGTGCAAATTCCAGCGGGTGCCGCGGTGATGATTAAATTTGCTTCTGCGAATCGAGATGCCGATCATTTCCCAGATCCAGATCGATTTGATGTCACCCGGGAGAATCTCAAAACACAAATTGCCTTCGGGCAAGGGGTTCATCATTGTTTGGGGGCGCCATTAGCACGACAGGAGTTAATCACGGGCTTTCAGGTCATTCTGCAACGGCTCACCAATTTCAGGCTACCGGATGGCGATGCGCCCCTCGAGTTTATACCGAATACACTACTTCATCCGCCAAAACCCTTTGAGGTGCTGTTTGACCCGCGTCCGGAGTTGAATGAATCGCCGCAGCCCTCTATCGTGCTCTAAGATAGTTTTAAATGCGCAATGAAGGCGCCATACTTTTCTAAGAGCGCAAATATTTCCGCACCGCTGACCCATAAAATGGGCAGCGGGTTAACCTTGTTCCCGTTACTGATTTTCAGGAGACCGATTTATGAAAGCCGCCGTATTCCACAAGCCGGGCGATGCCCTAACCATAGAAACCGTTCCGCAACCCAGCATCTCCGACCGTGAAATGCTCGTCAAGGTCAGTCATTGTGGTATCTGCGGCACAGACATTCATGCGTCGCGTGAGGGGCCGTTCATGGCACCACCGGAGACCATTTTTGGACACGAATTTACAGGCGAAATCATCGAGATTGGCGCTGCTTTGCAGGGCGGTCAATTCACAGTTGGAGATCGGGTCACATCCTTACCCTTCATTGACGATCAAACAATCGGGCTCGGCAAAATATCAGGCGCCTATAGCGAGTATGTCAAAGTCGGCTACGATCTCGTGGTCAAACTACCCGATACTCTGAGCAATCGAGACGGTGCATTGGTTGAGCCCTTAGCGGTGGGCCTGCATTCGGTCAAAATGGCTGGCAGCATTGCAGGGAAAACGGTCCTGATCATTGGCGCGGGCCCGATTGGACTAACCTGCGCAATTTGGTGTCGATTTTTTGGTGCCGCAAGAATTGTTATCAGCGAAATGTCTGAGGCGCGACTGAAAATGGCGGAGACCTTCGGGTTTACCGACTTTGTGGATCCGAAAGACGATGTTGGCGCCCAATTTTCAAACCTCACGGGCGCGGCACCAATGGTCCAGTTTGAGTGCGTCGGAGCCGTCGGCCTCATGCAAGAATGTATCCAGCGCGCGCCGAAGCGGGGCCTCATCATGGGCATCGGCGTTTGTGATCACCCCGACACCATTGTGCCGCTCATGGCTTTCGGCAAAGAGCTTACCATTCAATGGGCTGTTGGCTACGATAAAGAAGATTTTGAGTTCACCATTGAGATGATGATGCAGGGTCGGATTTCCGCCGAGGCAATGATCACAGAAGTCGTTTCATTAGAGCAGGTACCGGCTGTCTTTGAGGCCCTCAAGCAACCGACGGATCAATGTAAGGTTCTAATCAACCTCGACTTAGACTAACACCAGCGTGCAGCTTGCCTTGCTTGAACCGCAAGGCAAGCTCAAGCGCATTAAGGCGCGACCATCAACTTACCCATATGCCCACCTGAGAACAGCATGGTCAGCGCTTTGGGAAACTGCTCAATACCCTCCTCAACCTGCTCGGGTAATTTCAGCTTTCCAGCGAGCACCCATTCGGTGATCGCCGCTTGAATCTCCGCATAGTCTTCGGCAAATCGCATCACCGTAAAACCCAACATGCTGGCGTTCTTCTCAGGAATTTTCAGGTAATTTGATGGGCCTCGAACATCGCCTGTACGTTCGTACTGAGACACCGCGCCACAAATCACCACGCGCGCACGCTCGTTAATTTGCAGCAGTACGACATCCAATATTTCTCCACCGACATTATCAAAAAACACATCGATCCCATCCGGCGCCGCAGCGCTGAGCTGTCCCGCCAAATCATCCGCTTTGTAATCAACCGCCGCATCACACCCGATTTCATTCAATAGATAATCCACCTTTGCAGGCCCACCAGCGATGCCGATTACCCGAGCGCCCAGATTCTTGGCAACCTGACACGCGCAAGAGCCGACCGCACCCGCAGCAGCAGACACAACAACCGTGTCGCCTTCCTGAATCTGCGCCACTTTGGCCATGCCAGCATACGCCGTCATGCCGGTTGCTAAACCTAAGACTCCTAAAGAACATCGAGCGGGCAGCTCGCTCTCATCTAACTTCTGCAACATCGCCCCTGGCAGCTTGGTATGCGTTTGCGCGCCCACGGGGCCAAAGACCGCATCGCCCTGATTTAAACCGTCAAACCGGCTGTCGACAACCCGCGCTGTACCCAGCGCCGTCACGGCCTGTCCCAGCCCGGCAGTGCCATGAAAGGCGCCCTCATCAAAGGTCGTTCGGATGAAGGCATCCACGGATAAATGCTCAACCTCGAGTAGCACTTCACCTGCCTCAAGCGGCGCAAGCGTTGCATCAACAACGTCCAGATCGGTTTCTTTCAGCGCGCCAACGGGCCGATTGAGTAACACAACTTTTTTAGTCTGCATTTTGATCTCTCCTGAGATTGCAATTTTTAGATTCACACCGCAGTTCAAAGGTTGGTTATCCCCAACAACCCAATCGGGCTCGGCCTGTACTGCGCGCCGATTCCGCAATCGAACCTTAACATTTTTTGAAAACTGATTTTCCCGCGAATCAAAAAGCCCACACCCGTAGGCATGCCCTTTCCCTAATTTTAAGCGACCTCCTCGCCAAGTGATCCAAGAGACCGCGCATTTTTTTAGCCGGTCCGAAAGCACTTTCAGCACAACCGAACCGGCTTCCCCGTGAATTAAGGGCCGCCTGAAACTCGAATATTCTGACCCGTCACCCAAGCCGATGCCGGCGCCAGCAAAAACAGCGCCGCAGCACCGAGATCTGTAGGTGTGCCAAGCCTGCCCGCAGGCAGCTTCAACATCTTTTCAAGATTGGGTAGGTCATCGTTTTCCAGCCGGAGTGCTTTCATCATAATCTCGGTTGGAACCGCCCCTGGCATAATGCAGTTTACCCGAATCCTGGGACCGAGCTCTTGGGCAAACGTTCGAGTCAACATATTCACGCCGGCTTTTGCCGCGGAATAATGACCGGACCCCGCAATAACATCTTCAGCCGCAAGAGACGAAATATTTAAGATGCGACCTTCAGCCATCACCGCGGCCGCAATCCGAGTGCACTGCCAGACTGCGGTTAAGTTTAGGTTCAATGTTCGGTCCCATTCTGCTCGGTCTAACTTATGGAGCGATCTCTGAACACTGGATCCGCCCGCATTATTAACCCACATATGCAGTCCCCCAAATGTTGCGATGGCAAACTCTGCTAAGACTTGAACCGCAGCCTCATCCGTCACATCGGTTGCCAGCGCCGCCGCACTGCCGCCCGCAGCATTAATCTCACTCGCGACCCGCTCAATTTCTTCTTGTCGTCGCGCGGCACACACAACATGCGCTCCCGCCGCAGCCAAGACCTTGGCAATGCCTTCACCGATTCCGCGTCCAGCGCCTGTCACGACCGCGGTCTCGCCCTGTAAGTTGAAAAGTTCTTCGATCATGGCTGGTTTCCCCCTTTGAGTTTTCGATGGTTGAAAACCGTCAAGCTTGCCGGTTTAATGGAGGATCGGTCAAGTCTGACCCCGGGGGTTTAACTGAAAGAGGTCGAAGGAGCATTTCATGTCAAAAGAGCAGTTGATCGCGGTCGCTAAAAATAATCTGGCACATGCCGAGGCCGGCACCATTGCGCAAACTGAAGAATTTCTAAAGGTTCCAGCTGCAAACTACTACTGCCCCGAACGCTGGCAACAAGAGATGAACCAAATTTTTAAGCGGGTGCCTTTGTTGCTTGCAACCACGGCGGAACTGCCAAACCCAGGCGACTATAAGGCGCTCGAGGCGGCCGGCACACCCGTGCTCATCAGCCGCACCAAAGCAGGGGATGTTCAAGCCTTCTTCAATATGTGCAGTCATCGCGGCGCACAAATCATGCCGGTCGGACGAGGCAATACTCATCGCTTTACCTGCCCCTATCACGCCTGGACCTATAATTTAGAGGGCGAGCTGACCTCGATCTATGCGAATAAGGATTTTGGGGACCTCGATAAGAGTTGCCATAGCTTGACGGCGCTGCCTTGCCTCGAACGTGCAGGCCTAATTTGGGTCACACTGAACCAGAACAGCACGCTACCGATCGAAACATTTTTGTCCGGATATGATGAACTGCTTGCCGAATTTGGATTTGAGACCTGGCACCATTTTAAGAGCCAAACGGTGCAAGGCCCTAACTGGAAAATAGCCTACGATGGCTATATGGACCTCTACCACTTACCCATTCTTCACAAAGACACTTTTGGACCGGACTACCCAAACCGTGCAAATTATTACAATTGGGGCCCACATCAACGCGTTGCCGGTCCTGATCCTCGTCTCGCCCAGTATCAAGATCTCGCGCCAGAGGATTGGCCAGATCAAGCGTTGACTTCCGGCGTTTGGACCATCTTTCCGCACATCTCGATTGCGAGCTTTGATGGCGGCGGGCGCAGCATCATGTTGTCACAGCTCTTTCCAGGCGACACACCCGGCACCTCTGTCACGATTCAGCACTACCTTATGGAATATCCACCGGATGAAGCGCAAACAGAGGCGGCGTTGACACAATTTGAGTTTTTAAAATACGTGGTGCAAGAAGAAGACTATGCAACCGGCCTTAAACAGCAAAAGGCCCTTGAGTCTGGCGGTAAGCCGTTCGTTCTATTCGGAAAAAATGAAGGCGGCGGACATCACTTCCATCATTGGGTCGACCTTCTGCTTAAAACCGAAGATGCCGACTTACCCGCCTTGTTCGAAGACCATAAAACCACCTTCTTTTCAGCAAAAAAACAGGACTGAAACATGGATAAAGCAGAAAATCACGAAGCCGTCTCGATTTATTATCTAGACCCAGAGGACCGCGACGCGCTGCTGTTAGAGCAAAAGGAGTGTGTTTTAAACTGGTGTACCCAAGACGAATGGCCGATCGGCGTTATACACTCCTACATCTACCGAAAAGAAAAAATCTGGATCACAGCAGGTGCCCATCGTCATCGCGTCTCCGCGCTGCGCAGAAACCCAAAGACCTCCGTCGTCATTACCTCCAAGGGAACCTCCATGGGGGCTGGAAAATCGATCACCATTAAAGGGCGGTGTGCGATTCATGAGGACAGGGCGATCAAGGACTGGTTTTACCCCGAGCTGGCTCAAGCCCTGCGCAGTACACCCGAAGAGGTCGCAGCTTTTGAAAAGATGCTCGACTCCCCCCTTCGGATCGTGCTCGAGATAACCCCTGAAAAATGGATTACCTATGATGGTGCAAAAATGCGGGAACATACTCAGGGTACGCTAGATCCTTCCCGGCTCGCCAAGCCCCTCGAATCCGATGCTGTGAGACTACAAAAAGAAAAAGCAAAGCGGAACCTACCCAATGACTGATTTCAAACATATCCTCGTTGACATCCCGCGTCCGGGCGTCAGCCGCATTACACTCAATCGACCCGAATCAAGAAATGCCCTCAACAACACGCTCCGGGGGGAACTTTATGGGCAATTAGAAGCCAACGACCGAGATGCTGAAATCCGGGTCACCATCCTACGCGGCGCTGGTAAGGCCTTTTGCGCGGGTTACGATCTCAAAGCCAATAACCGAGCAGACCAACCCTTCCACACCGCCGGCGGTGACGGGAACTGGGCGCGACATGTGGTTGATGGCTTCTTCAGGGTCTGGGATCTTGCAAAACCCGTCATCGCACAAGTGCACGGCTATTGTCTTGCGGGTGGCACGGAGCTCGCGACGTCTTGCGATCTGGTTTATGTCGCTGAGGATGCCAGCATTGGCTATCCCGTTGTTCGTTCCATGAGCCCCCCGGACAATCAATTCTTTCCGCATTTACTGGGCTTGCGCAACGCCATGGAAATGATGCTGACGGGCAACGCGATTTCTGGCATTGAGGCGGCCGAGCAAGGCTTCGCGAACCGGGCCTATCCAGCCGATAGCCTGGAGGCTGCGGTGCTAGACATTGCCGAGCGGATCGCCAAGGTGCCTTCTGATCTTCAGCAAATGAATAAGCGCGCCGTTCATCGGCAGATGGAGCTCATGGGCGTTCGCGCAGCGATCCGATCGGGCACCGAGATACAAGCTCTGGCCTTTCATACAGAATCAACAAAAGCGCATTTCAAGGAGCTCGCAGCCGGTCTGACCACTGCCCTCACATCTCGGGATGAAAAGTTTGGCGATTATCGAACTAAGGAAAAAGACGCATGAGCGGACCCCTTGCAGGCATTACAGTCTTAGATTTAACGAGTGTCATCTCTGGACCCCTCGCAACCGCCATCCTCGCGGATCAGGGTGCTCGGGTGATCAAGGTTGAAAACCCAACCGGTGACAGCATGCGGATGGGCGGCGCTTTAAACCGAGGGGTCTCGAGCCTCTTTACAGCCCTGAATCGAAACAAAGACTCCATCGTCCTAGACCTTCAGCAGGCGTCTGGCATTGCTGCGATCAAATCAATGGCGGCCACAGTCGACATCTTGATTCAGAATTATCGGCCCGGCGTGATGGAGCGGCTGGGTATCGGCTATAACGAATTAAAAGCCATTAACCCGCAACTCATTTATGTCTCGATTAATGGTGTTGGCACTCACGGTCCCTACTCAGATCGCCGTGTTTACGATCCGGTTATCCAAGCCTTCGCTGGTTTCGCCAGTGCGCAAGCGATGAACGGCCAACCGGAGCTGATCAAGATGATGGTTTGCGACAAGATCACTGCGCTCACCGCCGCGCAAGCGGTAACAGCCGCCTACATCGAGCGATTGAACAGCGGCCTCGGTCAGCAGGTTGAAATTTCAATGCTCGAAGCTTGCCTATATTTTATTTGGCCTGATCGCTTTTTCTCCGAGAGCTTTGTTGAAACCCCTGAATGGCCCGGGGCCGATATCACCACGATGTATCGCACGCTGGCGACACAAGACGGGCATGTCACCCTAATTTGTGTTCAGCACGGTGAATTCCAAGGGATGTGTCGCGCGCTCGCCCGTCCAGACTGGATCGAAGACCCAAGGTTCGCTGATTTGCCATCGATGTATGCCAATTTCTCGCAGTTGGTCGATGACATCGCCCAGGAAGTCGCTAAATGGTCTACCGCCGATTTGAGCGCCCGATTTGCAGCCGAAGATGTTCCCCACGGCATCGTTCTGACCCCAGCGGAAATCATCAATGACCCTCAAGTTGAGGCCGCTGGCATTATTAGCCTAATTGAAGACCCCGTTGGCGGCGCGATGCGTTTGGTGGCGCGCAATGCACGCTTTGGCAATCATTCGCCCGATCCGATCCGACCTGCGCCTGCATTGGGTTCGAGCACGGTATCGATCCGTGAGGAATTTGAACTGCCGAACTGAACTACGTGCGGCTGGCGCGACGCGAATACATGCTTGCGCTCGCGATCCAACGCGTGAAAACGATCCACTGCTGATTTGAAGTGGGGCGGAATCCGCGGGGACGCCTGAAACCGGCGATTACCGCCCAGCGGACATCACACGCTAACTTTTCCGCTGTGCCTGCGCTCGAATGATCTCAGCCCCTTTTGGGTCGACCCCCATACCATGGACCTGCTGATTATTCGCATGCCCGAGCTGTTGCAAGCTCATCGCCGCTTGCAGCGCGGTCCAAAGGCCCTGACTATCCTGCATTTGATTGACCGACTGTTTAGCAAGCTTCAAACCAAAGCTCGGACGCTGGGCAATGTGCTCCGCCATATCAGTCGTGAACTCGGTTAAATCAGCGCGCGGCACCACATGATTCACCATACCAAACGATTTAGCGTCCTCTGCCGAGATGGCCTCACCCGTAAACAACATTTCTTTGGCCTTGCGCACGCCCACTTCCCACGGGTGGGCAAAATACTCAACGCCATTGACTCCGAAGGCGACCACGGGGTCAGAGAAGCTGGCGTCATCACTTGCGATAATCATGTCGCAAACCCAGATCAACATCAGGCCCCCTGCAATCACTTTACCTTGCACTTCCGCAATGATTGGCTTGGGAATGTTTCGCCAGCGCCAACACATGCCCAAATAAATTTCCGCCTCAACTGCCCAGGATCCTTCCGATCCCGGCAAATCGAATCCTCCCCAAGTTCCAACCGTTTCAAACTCAGACAGTTTGGCCCGATCCCGTAAATCATGTCCGGATGAGAAATGCTTCCCGTCGGCCGCCAAGACGATGACGTTGACCTCGTTATCCTGTGCTGCCAAATCAAAGGCTGTATTGAGCTCGTACGTCATTTCTCGGTTTTGAGCATTGCGTGCTTCATCTCGACTAATGACGATCCTTGCAACGCCGTTTTTCACAGGCTCGTATCGGATGGTATTAAACGTCTGACTCATAGTTACCCCTTATTCATTAAAACAATAGGCCTTATACCTGCTATTGCTGGCGAGTAGGATTGATGTAACCCCGCCCTTTATCTGACCCGAAAATAAACCTCTTGTTCATCCTAATCATCTATTGCGCCATAGACAATGTTCTTCAATTGGCCCCTAAAGTTAAACGTAGAGGACGGCATCAGTTGCGTCATAAAAATGATGACCAAGGCCTCACTCGGGTCCACTGAAAAAATCGTTGATGCCGCACCCCCCCAATAAAAGTCCCCAGCCCCAATCTGTCCTGAGGCCACTTCATTCAAATTCAGCGCAAAACCCAGCCCGAAGCCGATGCCTTCGTAGGCCGTTTCAGAAAAACTGCCCATCGCCATCTGAGTCAGATCTCGGTGACCACCTAAGTGATTTTGGGTCATCAGCGCGAGCGTTCGTCGGCTCAAAATTCTCTGATCTCGCCAGCATCCGCCTTGGATCAACATCTGGCAGAAATTAAAATAATCCTGGCTGGTGCTCACCAACCCGCCGCCACCGGACTCGAAAACCGGCGGCTTGAGATAGGCGCTCGACCTCGGATCATCGATCACAGACAAAGTTTTATCCGGTCCACGCTGATAGTTCGCTGCAAAGCGCTGAGCTTTCTCCTCTGGCACATAAAAGCCCGTATCCTGCATCTCGAGGGGCTCAAAAATCTCGGTTCTCAAATAGTCTCCCAAAGAGCGTCCGGACAGCGCTTCAACCAAATACCCACAGACATCCGTTGCGTAGGAGTACAACCAGGCCCTTCCCGGCTGAAAGTGCAGCGGGAGCGTCCCAAGCAATTCGACAAACGATCGAAGGCTCATCCCTGAATGCCGATCCAAGCCCGCTTTTCGATACAACGCATCGACGTGATGCTGACCATTACCGTAAGACAATCCAGCGGTGTGACTCAAAATGTGCCGAAAAGTCACGGGCGATGCGAGCGGCTCAAAGTCTTTCTCAGGACTTGCGCCCTTGTCCGTGTAGACCTTCATATCTCGCCATTGCGGAATGACCCGCGAAATAGGATCGTTGAGTTGAAACAATCCACGCTCATAGAGCTGCATGAGCGCCACCGAAGTCACAGGCTTACTCATGGAATAAATTCGAAATATGGTGTCGTCCTGAACAGGCCTTTGCGGCTGGAGATCTGCGTAACCCAGTGAGGAGAAGTAGCCGATCACGCCCTTGCGTGCAACCAACGTCTGGCAGCCTGATAATTTGCCCGTATCAATATAGTTGTGCTGCAAGTGATCCGTAATACGCTCGAGACGAGACTTTGATAAACCCGCCGCTTTCGGATTAATAACCATCGTCTCGCCCCTCAAGTCGCGCGTCGCGCCGTGCTTCGAAGATAACACAGGGCTTGCTGGTCTGGGCAGGTTCGCTCAGCACGAAATACGGCTTTTTTAGAATTTGGTTGCGTTTTTTTGCTAAACTCTGCGTCCCAAATTAAAAAAAATCCCAGCTGGTCGGGATAAAAGCATCCCAGTGACTGAGGAGCCTAGCGTTCATGACGAATCCAATAGCAGTCGATGATCATCAAAACCTGGTGAGTAAAACTTACCTCAGCAAAGCGATCGATGTTTTTAGTGCACACGATTTAGACCAACTCTTAATTAATTGTCGGCGCAACAATGCCGCCGCGTCTGTGACAGGCGCCTTGCTCTATCACAACGGCTACTTTATGCAGTTAATTGAAGGGCATATTGATGCGATCAACGCGATCTACGATCGCATTCAAGCAGACTCGCGACACGAAGTGCTCAGCATTTTGTTTGAAGACCAGATTAGTGCGCGCTTTTTTCCAGATTGGTCTATGGGCTATCGCGCAGCCGATGATATGCCTTTCGAATCTCTCAATACCATTTATGAAACCGCCAAAGTCTCAACAACTCGCTTCCCGATCAATGATTTTCTGCTGATGTTCGGCGAATCCGACTAAACAAGAAGCATCCCTCAACCACCAAAGCGATACCGCAGCTTCACCACCAGACTACTGATCACCGGGTCCTGGAACGCCTCACTGAGCAGATCGCCAAAGGCATCGTCTTGCGTCGGCGGCAACTGATTGCCGCGATTATAAACCACATAAAAATCCGTCAAGGGCGCAATTTCCCAACGGTAGCGTACCTGCGTTGTCAACAGACTGACGGTGAAGTCGCGAGGCGCCGCCAGCTGTGCTCGACGCTGTAGCGCCCCATCTGTTTCGGGAACCCCGTAGGCCGCTGTTTCGTAGGCCTTGACCCCCGCCCACTGGAAACTGAATTTGATTTGATGGTCGGCCGCCACAAACCAATTCAAATCAAAGCTCGGTTGCAGATCGATGGCATCGAACGCGCCAAACTCGCGTCCACCTTGGTAGACCACCCAACCTTTTCGAAGCTTGTAGGCTAAATCAAGGTCAAAATAAAGACTATCTGATAACCGAGCGGTGACCCCCGCGGTTAGATTGAGGGTCCAGTCGCCAAGATCCTCCTGCAAGCCGCCAATGCTGGTTGAGAAACTCAGCGGCCGGCTCGCATCGGTTGCCCATAAGGCATTCAGCCAGATTCGATCCGAGGTTTTATAGGCGCCATTGCCTCGACTATTTCGATCTTCATAGCGGCTCGGCAAATACGCAACCGCCGAACGAATGGTATTGCGGCCCTTCAGGACCAAAGTATTTCGCCAAAAGACGCCCTGATCGACAACCTGTCCTGCGGTGAGGTTCTCTTGATGTCTAAAGATGACCGTGCCCCGGGCGGCCTGAAACCAACGACCAGGTTTTGGATAGGCGTAACTTAAAAGGTATTGACCACCGCGGTAGTTATTGCGCCGTAAAAAGCCTAAATCGTTGACGTTGACCTTTGGATCAAAATATTCGAATTCAAACTTATGCTGAATCGCAGAACTTGCGGCATAGCGCACATCGAGCACACCGCCGCGCCCAGTTTCCCCGGCTCGATCACTTTGAACCAGTTGCAAATCCACACCAAACAACCCACCTCCTAAACCATAGTGCACGTCGAGGCCGTGCACGCTGGCCTCATACCGTGGCCCGATAACTTGGGTGCCTAGATAACCCAATCCCAATCGACTTTCATCGTTGCGCTCGTATAAAAGCCTCAACACGCTAAAGTCACGACCGGCATCAATGATCTGCTGATCCCGACCTAAAGCATCCGTTGCACGCCAGGAGACCTCATCCTCAATGGCCGTCATCGCGCCATAACGAAAGCCACTGGCGCCGCCAGTGAGTTTCACCGCGCCCAAAAGGTTGGTGGGTAAATTCCGCTCACCGCGAGCAGGCGCAAGTTCTTGTGGAACGTCCACTTGATTCGCGGTTCCCCCGATGCGCCGGGTATTGAGGAGGCTAATGGGCGCCGGCATAAAATCGGTCACGAAAC
>Ga0209631_10002986_pt1 | contig 19830 bp, 21 predicted proteins | sample COG_08_FD_184752 | JGI IMG/M metagenome (GOLD analysis project Ga0209631, IMG submission 184752) | Pelagic Microbial community sample from North Sea - COGITO 998_met_08 (SPAdes) (version 2) | ecosystem: Environmental > Aquatic > Marine > Neritic zone/Coastal water | place: Helgoland, sampling...
CCACTGGCGGCGATTTCCGAACTCGCAGTGGATTGCGAGTACAGTAATTGGCAAAGCCAGCATCGACGAAGCGGTAGGGGAGCTGTTCGTCCCGACCCGCTGGAATTCCAAGACGAGTGGTCTGCAGGACTTGTTCCGGACGATAGCCGGTATCCAGTAGCTCCAGTCTGTCTGCTATCAACTGTTGTTGATCCCAATCTGGAACCTTTAGTCCTAGAGAGCGACAGAGCAGGGTTTGTCCTGAGCAGAGTCGCTTTGAGTCACGCATTCGACCGGCGATACGATTGCGGCACTGCATGGTTTGCACCATTGCTTGGGAAGTTGGATCGTCTGGAAAGAAGGGAAAAATGACCGCTGATTTGAGCAGCACGGCGTTACCTTTTCCCTGACAACTGAAGTTGAAGGAGTCGCCACCGTGCGCATAGTACATGTAGATGGTACCGGGTGCTTGGAAGAGAGCGTTGCGTTTGGGAGTCCAACCAAGCGAGGCGTGGCTGCCTTTCTCAGTCAGGTAGTAGGCTTCTGTTTCGATCAGCTGTGCCGCCAACCACTGTCCATCCAGATGATGCCACAACACTTTCCCTAATAGATCTCGAGCAACTTCGCAGGCGTCGCGATCAAAAAAATCCCGGTCTACGGGAGTCATTCGTCGATCAGTTCCATCCATTCATAGGGATCTTCCATCTCGCCATACTGGATGCCAGTTAGGTTTTGGAAGAAACGTTGGGCAACAGGTCCGGTCTTTCCTTCCCCAACGAGAAAGCTCTCACCCTTCCAACTGAGTTCACCAACCGGAGAAATGACGGCAGCAGTTCCAGAACCAAAGATCTCCTTGATGGTTCCTTGACGCACCCCGTTGAGTACCTCCTCAATACGGATACGCCGCTCCACCATTGGTAGTCCCCAGTGGCGTCCAAGTTCCAGAACAGACCGACGGGTGATGCCCGGTAGGATGGTTCCGTTGAGTTGGGGCGTTACGATTTCATTTTCCATGACAAAGAAGATGTTCATGGAACCAACTTCTTCGACATATTGTCGTTCCACCGCATCCAGCCAGAGAACCTGTGTGTAGCCCTTTGCCTGGGCTTCCTTTTCAGCCAAATTGCTAGCAGCGTAGTTGCCTGCTGTCTTCGCTTCGCCGACCCCACCAGGGGCAGCTCGGGCGTACTTTTCTTCGACAATGATCTTGACTGGGTTGAAGCCTTCTGGGTAGTAGGGTCCGACGGGGCAGAGGATGATGAAGAACAGGTATTCCTTGGAAACCTTCAGTCCCAGTGCTTCTTCGGTAGCAATCAGAGTTGGGCGGATATAGAGAGATGTGCCTGGTTCATTTGGAACCCAGTTTTGATCGGTACGCAGCAGTAGCTTGAGTGCTTGTAGTCCAGTTTCAACATCTAGTTCGGGTAGACAGATTCGCTGAGCAGTTCGTTGGAGTCGCTCAAAATTCTGCCGAGGGCGAAAGAGACGGATCTTTTGATCAGCTCCTCGATAGGCCTTCATCCCTTCAAAGGCAGACTGACCATAGTGCAGCACCAGGGTGGATGGAGACATCTGCAGGTGTTGGAAGGGCTGAATTTTGGCAGAATGCCAGCCACCGCGATCACTACTCCAGCGAATCGCTAGCATGTGGTCCGAAAAGACGGTGCCAAAGGTTACCCCAGTCAGTGTGCTCGGCGGGGTCTTGCGTGCTTGCTGCGGAAGTAGTTCCTGTACGATGTCCATGTGTGCGTATTGCTGGAAGAGGAAGTGAGAAGCGGTCGAACTCAGCGGCTATTGAGGTACTGCATCTGGCGGTATACCTGCTCTTGCCGATACTCATCGTAATGCAACAACAGATAAGCTGTGGTTGAAACAGTACTTACGAGCAGCAGCAGGGCGATGCGTACAATCCACTTAGTATGTTGCATGGTTTCGGCCGACAAAAAAACTGAAATTATGTAGAAATCACCCCATGCTTGTCAAGCGGACGCTCTCAGAATGCAAAACCAACTGTGAAGACCATGGCTGCTGGTAGCCGCATCGAGGAGTGCCAGCGGTCCCGACGTCCGTTTTGCTCTTCTTCCAGATTGGCTCTGAATTTATCAGGATCGTCATTGAATTTGATATTGTTATACTTGCTTTTGACCGAGTAGGACTGTTCGGAAGGGATTGTCCATCGCAAGAAATCAAAGGAAGTAAACATGTTTTCAGAGATCTTCTGAAACCCAACCCCTACGGTGTAGACACTGGTTTCGATGATCATGTCGTAGTAGGCTTGTGCTGGCTCATACTTGCCATTGACTACTACTCTTTGCCCATACTTGATATAACCACGATTATAAAGCTCCAATCGACGCTGTTCACTAGTACCTGCTAGGTAGAAGCCTTCCGCAATAAAGACCTTGGCATACACCGCTGTATTTATGATTCTGACATCCCCAATTCCATCTTTTCGTAGATCATCTAGAGCACTGAGAATATCAGAATCTACTAACTCCAAACCTACTACAATAGGGTCATAGTAGGCCCCTAGCACAATTCCTGGAGAGGTTAGCAATAGTGGGCTGAGTCCATACTGTATTCCGAAGAGGAGGGCGAAATTACGCTCAAATCGATAGCCTCCCAATTGAAGTGATTCTTCTGTTCCTGGATCGAGTAGCGGATCTTTATCCAGTGGAGAGGCTGATTCTTCCTGTGCTCCCACCCACATGGGGACCGATAGAAACAGGAAGAAGAGCAGGAGTAAACGCAGACGCATAGACTTGCTTCGCCGACAGGTTTGAAGGATAGTGCGGGACTTACACAAAATAGACCACAAATTTTTGCCGACTACCTTGCTATGACTAGCCTTGTGCGCATTGACCAGCAACTGCTGAGTAGCCTGAGCCAACGTGCTCGTCAGCATTCACGACGACGTTTGAACCATAACTTTCATGAACCTCCGGATGTTGTTAACCGGATGCTCAACGCAATTGAGCCTGATAGCTATATCTGTCCTCACCGACACCAACATCCTCCATTGGAAGAATCTTTCCTGGTCCTGCGAGGCGCTGGGGCTGTGATTGTATTCGCAGACACGGGGGAGTTAGAGGACATCCTGGTGTTAGATTCAAGACGTCAGTGCTGGGGTGTAGAAATTCCAGCAGAACGCTATCACACAATTCTCTCTCGATCTGTCGGTAGCGTGTTTTACGAGGTTAAGCAGGGCCCTTATGATTCCCAGCGTGCCAAGGAATTTGCTCCCTGGGCCCCTTTGGAAGGCACTCCAGAGGCACTGGCTTATCTACAACGCCTACACAGATGGGTGGACCAGGCCTAGCAAATGTAACCTCGTCAAAAAAGTGGATTGACAAGTCCTAGAGGCTGGGAGATATTTTTCAGCTTCTCTCCGCATCGAATGCCGACGTGGCGGAATTGGTAGACGCGCTAGATTCAGGTTCTAGTGGGGGCAACCCCGTGGAGGTTCGATTCCTCTCGTCGGCACCATTCAAGTAAAATTCCCAAACTATTTCAATAGCTTCCAGATCGACTTTTTTTGGTCCATCGCTGAAATTCGTGAAAAAACGATTTCTGAAGACTTTGAGGTCACATCTCAGGTCACAGTTTTGGTCACATTTTCAAAGATCAAAACGATGACAGAAAGCGTCACGTGTCAGCGCCCATTTATCTCTTCCGCAAGCCCTCTTCCCGCACCTATTTCTTCCGTTGCTCCATTCTACTAGATTTGCGCAATCACTTTGACGGCAGACAAGAATTCAGAGTATCGTTGGCAAACAAATCAAAGACTCGCTCTCAACGAGCAGCTTGTTGCCTACACTCCATCGTTCAAGACATCTATGCTCAAATTCGCTCTAGAGAAACTCAGATGACTGTTGAGGAGATCAAGGTAGTTCTGCGCATTGAACTGGAGAAGAGCTTTCGCTACATCAAGCACATTCAGCTGCGCACCAATCTCTACAATCCTCAGAAAGTCCAGGAGGCAATCAGCAATCTTCAACAAAAGAAAGAAACACGACTTCATTATTATGGAGAAAAACCAGTTGAAGCGAATCAGCGCATTGAAGAGCGCTTGAACTCCTACAGTCAGCGCTTTGGGCTCAACATGGACACTTCGTCTTTGGAGTATCTTCAACTCAAACACTATCTGAGAGAGCTCTATCTGCGCAGGTTAGACTGGGCGATGGAGGTGCTGGAAGGCAAGGAGCTGACTTACACAGAATTGGCTCAGAGATTTGAGAAGGAGTTGAAAGTTGATCTTCAGTCTAAGGAAAAACCAGCGTCTGCTGGCAGTCGGACTGTAAAATTTGAAGAGCAAACCCAAAACCCAACCCAGCAGGAGCAGCCTATTGATTTGAGCTTGTCTAAGCTCTTTAAAGAGTTCGTGGAGGAGAAAAGACAGAGCGGGATGCGCTTACAAAGTATTCAGCAGCATGAGGCATTCTTCAACGAACTACTGGAATGTATCGGAGACTTGCCTCTACAAGAGATGAGCAAGTCAGTAGTCAGAAAATACCTAAGTATCCAGCAGAAACTGCCCCCTCAACGGAAGAAGAGTCCAAGATACAGAGAAAAAACGGTTGAGCAGATACTGAAAATGAAGAGTGTAGAGCCTCAGAGTATTGCCAATATCAATAAGAAGTTGGGAAAGCTTGGAGAGTTCTTTCGTTGGATAGAGCGTAGATACGACGAATGCTCTGCGAATCCATTTGAAGGCATGGCTCTCTCAAATCGGGTCACTCCCAAAGAGCGAGAACACTTCACTGATGCTGATCTTCAGCAGATTCTCAGCAAGGAATATCTGCCCAGCACGGTTCATCGAATGGACAAAGACACTCGCTTCTACATCAAGCACGGGGTGACTTACTACTGGGTCTTTCTGATTGGCATCTATTCAGGAATGCGCACTGAAGAGATCTGTAAACTCAGAGTCGATGAGCTAAAGCGAGAAGATGGGATCTGGTTCTTTGATATCAAGGGCAAGGTGAAGACTCGTAACAGTGTGCGCAGGGTGCCGATTCACGAGAAGCTGATTGAACTTGGCTTGCTCAAATACACTGAGCTGATCAAGCGCTCTGGTGAAGAGCGACTCTTTTGGATGTTGCCCGAAATCAATGACAAGTATTCAAGGACAGTCAGCAAGTTCTTCAATGACAGCTATCTCAAGAAGGTGGAAGTCTATGAAGCAAACAAGAAGATTCTCTATAGCACTCGTCACACCTTCATCACCAAGGCAAAGACGATGGGCTTAGACGATGCGTGTCTGAAGGAGTTGGTCGGTCATGAGCAGGAGTTCACACAGAAGCACTATGCTGCGAGCATGTTTGATTTGAAGATGCTCCAAGCAGGAATCAATCGAGTGGAGTATTCAAAATTGAATCTGGAGGAGCTGAAGGTGGATTGGAACAAGAAGCTCGTGATGGAGCGCAGAAAGTAAATTGATTTTGCCCACCTCGTGAAAGTTATATCCTAAGCAACAAGATTCTCATCTTTGACGAGGTCAAATCGCTGCAGAGCAGATGGCGACTGAGATAGCGGGGAATTTTCGCAAAATTTTGAAACTTAGACCTTCCCTTCATATAAATCAATCAAAGGAAAGCAGAGTTCAAAATCATTCCAGTCTAAGTTCCCATCTACGATCTGAAATTGCTTGAACCGATCTGGATTGAGGTAGCTCTGAATCTGAGGATGCTTTGATCTTCTGAGAAAAGGTTCAAAATCAACAAGGCGCTCTGTTCCATCTGAGAACTGAAGTCTCAACTGGTAGCCCTGATGATACTGAGCTTCTGTCAGGTCAATCACTTGCTCAATCACTTCGCTCATTTGACTCTCTGGTTGATAATTTCTGTAGCGATTTCTCTGTTGTAGACGAAGTAGTCAATCCATCTTTGAACAATTTGCTCCGCATAGGCTTCAACAAACTCCTGAAGCAACTGCTGCTGAACCCGATCCAGGGTCTTTCGTCCTCTTACAGTTTTTGAACGAATACCCTTGATCTCCCCATTCTGAATCAATATTTCAAATTTACTCTCTCTACCCTGATAGCGCCCATGAACATGGACGGGTTCATGCTCGTTTGAGTAGAAGAAGATGCTGATTCCCAGATACTCATAAAGTTTCGGCATGACATATATCAGATGGAGTTCAAACAGGTATTTCAATTGAGTATCACAACTTGATCATCTGCGCCAATTCCAAAGCATCTTCGTTCTCCACACCGAGATACCTTGATGTGTTCGCAACTGACTGATGACCAAGCAGTCTGCGCACCGCTTCAATGTTCTGTGTCTTCTTGAAAATCACACTTGCCTTGGTCTTGCGAGAGTTCTGTCTGTAGTAGGTTAGTTGAGAGAAAAAGGCTGTTAGTGCTAACAGTGGTAACCACAGCACTGATTGAAGTGATGGAACAATCGTATTATGACACTGCTATTTTGTGATTGATGTGGAGAGATCTTCAGAAAATCTGATAAATTGTCTATTTGTTTATAAAAAATTATCTTGTTACATATTCTTTTTAGATAATTGAAGGTGATGGTAGAATGAGGTGGACAAACTATTTCACTGATTTGTGATGAGAAAAATAAAAAGTCTGTTGACCATCCTTCTTGTGTTGCTGGCCTTCAATGACGCAACTCTGTGGTCTCAAGCAAAAACCGTCACCCTTTACATCAGTGATGATGATAGCAAGAGTGCGCAAGAGTCCGATCCAACCAGTTGGAAAACAAGCAGAAATCTGGTGAGTGACCATGAGTATGTTGGAGAAGTCAGCAATGGATTGCCGAGCGGACAGGGAACCGAGACATTTCCAAGTGGAGTTGAATACGTAGGTTCTTTCAAGGACGGTAAAAGGAACGGCCAGGGGACTATGACTTTACCCGAAGGACGAGTGTTCAGTGGCTTCTGGCGCGATGGAAAGTTCATCGGTAAAGAACTATTGGAGCAAAGGCCGCCAAAAATCACATCAGCAATGCTCTACATTGGTGGGGAAAATACCAAGAGTGGGCAGGAATCCGATCCAGCCAGCTGGAAAACAAGTAGAAATTCAGAAAGCGACCATGAGTATGTTGGAGAAATCCGTAACGGATTGCCGAACGGAGTGGGAAGTTATTCTGATCCAGACGGCTTGAAATACGAGGGCTCTTTCAAGGATGGTAGATTCAGCGGCCAAGGAATCTCGACCTTACCAGATGGTTTGAAGTATGAGGGTTCTTTCAAGGATGGCAAAGAGCATGGAGAGGGAACTTTGGTTTTGCCAAGTGGAGCAAAATACATAGGTTCCTTCAAGAATGGGTTACCTGATGGGGAAGGGAGTTATTCTGATCCAGACGGTTTGAAGTACGAGGGTTCTTTTAAGGATGGTAAATTCAATGGTCAGGGCACAAAGACATTCCCAAACGGTCAGGCATACATGGGTGCATTCAAGAGCGGCGAGATGAACGGTCAGGGTACATTGACTCATCCATCAGGTCAGAAATACGTAGGAGAATTTCAAGACGATTGGATGCATGGTCAGGGTACATTAACTCGTCCAGATGGCTTGAAATACGTAGGAGGCTTTAAAAAAGGTAAACCAGACGGAAAAGGAATGTTCACTTTGCCAAGTGGTATAAAGTACGTTGGGGATGTCAAGAACGGTAAAGAACACGGTCAGGGTACTCTGACTCATCCATCGGGTCAGAAATACGTAGGAGAATACAAGTATGGCAAGATAGATGGTCGGGGAACAATGACTTATTCAGACGGACGAGTGGAAAGCGGACTCTGGAGAGAAAACCAGTTTTTGGGCAATCAGTAAGTGCAGGCCCTAATCTCAAACCCAAATTCCCATTGCTAACTTCAAAGCATCCTTATTCTCTGCTCCAAGATATCCAGAGGTATTGGTAACTGACTAATGTCCCAACAGTCTGTGCACTGCCTCAACGTTCTGAGTTTTCATGAGGATGCCACTCGCCTTTGAATTCAGTCTCTGATGTCTAGGTATCGAAACTCGTTTTGATGATAATGATCCCAGTGCGAATAGTTCAGAGATTCTCGGTTACTCCAAATCCATCTAACGGTGTATTGTTCCCAAAACAAACCACCAAGCAGAGAAAACTTCATTCGTGCATCGTTATTCCAGTGAGTTGCGGTCATCTCAAGGCTTTCATCAGTGCATTCAGAATGTGCAAACCACTTCCTGTAGATATACGATTCACTGATCATATTGATCCCCAGAATCTTTCCTGCGTAAACATAGAGATGGTAGGTGTAGCAACCACATGAGGATTTTCTTTGACGAATCTCTCTCCAGGTAGCGGGAGTGTAAGTTCGAAAGGCGAAAATGATTAGAATAAGGTCAGTTATAATTCCGAGGATGATTTCACGAACTCCATCTTCGTTGAAGAGTGAGTCAACAAATATGATCAAGACTTCTATCAGTGATGCCTCCATAAGCTTTAATCTCTAAAAGTATGAATTTTTTTGATCACACTCGGTGGCGCCCTTCTGAAAAAGGTTTTTCGGGCAAAAGCATGATACCTAGGTTGTACGATTTTTTGTGGGGAAGATAGAGATATGTGGATAATGATGATGGTTAGACTAGACGTCATTATCCTTTTATTCAGGGTGGTCTGTGTGTAATGAAATTTCTTGTGTTGTTTGTTGAGAAAAAGGCATGGAGTGTGTGATGTGGGGCGTTTTCTTTAACCTCAGCAAACGAAAGGAGTAGGACGTGGCAAGAATTTCTCCGCACCCGGAAAAGAAGTGGATTCGATCCTTACCTCTCTTTGGAGATTCAGACGGACGAGTCAAAAGAACAGAAGAGCCTGCTAATGAAGCAAGCTCTTTTGATGTGTTTCTGGCTATGAACAGGAGGGCGATTGGCTAAGAAATCACTTGCCTAGATTAATTGCAATGATCCAACTCCCGAAGAAGGGGAGGTGGGCGAATTATTCTGAGCCTTTGAAATGCTATTCCACAAACCGCTCCAAGCAACCCTGTTGGATGAACTGTCCAAAGGCAACGGCAATCTCTGAGTTTCTTTTGCGGTCCTTCCATTTCTGATAGTAGTTGGGAGCCGCATCAACTACAGAGTTACCCAGTGATTTTGTACGAGATTCCCAAATTGCTTTCTCTCCCCTCTTAGCTACCTTCATCGCCTGTAAGGAAGTTCTGAACTCACCCAACGAACCACCTGCCTGGTGCGTCTGCATCACCATTCGTGCAAAGCCTCCCAACCGACTGCATGTGTCTGATTTCAAGTCTGGTGAAGCTTGATTACTAAAGGTAGCAGCAGAACTAAGTAAAAGAATACCCGCTGTGATCCCAAAATATGTAACAAATTTGTTATTTATAAGACAATTTTGATACTGTAATCGGATGTTTTTTGTGAACATAAGGCGCCTTTGGGGTTAAGTAGCAACAACGCTGAGAGTCAGTATAACTTTGCCTAGTAGGGCAACTGGAACCACAAACTTGATGCTAGCCAGCAGTTCTATTAGGTTCCAGTCACTTTCGATCAATCTTACCTTGGTCTATCCGAACTACCAGTGTATGCGATGGAAGATTTAAAGCAAATCCGTCACGCTCATCGTCTCATACTTTTCCATCGGTTGATGAATCCAGGGAGAGTCCTCAAGATAGTCTACGTAATAGTCTGGCTTGTACTGTGAGACCCCTTTCATCCAGAGCACGGCGGTGCGGACTTCGTCTAGATAGAATCCGTAGAAATGATTCAACCACTTCAGGCTTTTTTCCAGAGTGATGCCTGAGTCTGCCAGATCATCCACAAGGATCACCCTGCTTCCAAGGTTTGGGGTGGTTTGAGCGAGATCTCTGGAGAATGTCATTGCACCCTGCTCGTTCTTCACACCATCACCCCGATATGATTCCACGGAAAGAATGGCGAGGGGTTTGTCGAATAACCGTGCAAAAATATCTCCTACCCGCAATCCGCCCTTTGCAATACAAACGATCTGACTGAAGTCATATCCGTCTTGATAAACCTTGATGGCCAACTCGTCGATCTTTTTGTGGTATTCGTCCCAAGAGACGTACAGATCAGTTTGTTTCTCTGCTGTCATTTCCTCACTACCTCGTTTGAAATTCGCTGCGGATTGAATGTGCTAAGCTTGGTTGAGGTCTCCAGTCTAGAGAGCGGAGACAATCAAACAATATCAACGGAGAAGTGATGAATTCGCAAGTGAGTGGGTCCATAAACTAACTGAAAGAGCCAGATAAAATGCCTCAAGCTGCCTGGGTTTTCTCTTCGTATTCTTCCGGAGCTAAAAACCCACCAGATTGACGAGCCCAGAGATCGGCGTAGATACGGGAATTCTGGACCAGCTCGCTGTGGCTACCGGACTCGATCAGGTTGCCTGCATCAATCACAACCAAACGGTCCAGTTGGGCGATCGTGGAGAGTCGATGTGCAATAGCAATCACGGTTTTGCCCTCCATCAATTGAAATAAGTTTTCCTGGATGGCGGCCTCTACTTCTGAATCCAGCGCAGAGGTTGCTTCATCCAGTACGAGAATTGGAGCATCTTTTAGAAAGACTCGAGCGAGCGCAATCCGTTGACGCTGTCCTCCAGAGAGCTTCACGCCTCTCTCACCGACATGGGCATCCAGACCTTTCCGACCTCCTGAATCTTCCAGCTCTTGAATAAAGTCCCAGGCATTGGCCTTGCGAGCAGCTTCGATCACTTGCTCATCAGTTGTTTCGGGAGCTGAGTAGGCGATGTTTTCACGAATGGAGCGGTGCAGCAGCGAAGTGTCCTGAGTGACCACACCAATGTGGCTACGTAGACTCTCCTGCGTCATTTGGACGATGTCTTGTTCATCAATCAAAATCCGTCCTCGTTCCAGGTCATAGAAGCGCAGGAGTAGGTTCATCAGCGTAGTCTTACCAGCTCCGGAGCGCCCTACCAGACCAATTTTTTCACCGGAGATGATTTTCAGAGAGAAGTCATCAATTACGCCACGGGCCTTTCCATAGTGAAAGCCGATATGTTCGAACTCAATCTGCCCTCGTGGCACATCGAGTGGTTGGGCCTTCGGCTGATCTACGACTTCATGAGGCTTGACCATCATCGTCATGCCGTCATGCACGACCCCGATGTTTTCAAATAGGCCAGAGACCTCCCACATGATCCATTGTGACATCCCATTGATACGCAGGCACAGCGCAATCGAAATGGCAATTGAACCAACGGACACCGCAGATCCAAGCCAGAGCCAAATAGCTAGAGCAGATACAGCAAACACCAGGAAGGCGTTGTTGAAGTAAACTACAAACTGAAACTGGGTCACCAGTCGCATCTGCTGATGTACGGTTCCCAGAAAACCTTCCATGCTCTCTCTGGCATAAGCGGCTTCCCTGCCTGCATGGGAGAACAGCTTGACCGTGGTGATGTTTGTGTAGCTATCAACAACTCGTCCGGTCATTAGCGAACGAGCGTCTGCTTGGTCACTGGAGACTTTCTTGAGCCTAGGTACGAAGTAGCGAATGAGTGTGGTGTAAACAATTACCCACAGCAGCAGCGGTAACGCCAGTACCCAGTCTGCTGAAGCGACCAGTACCATCATTGAAATGAAGTAGACACTCACATAGACAAAGACGTCGAGCAGCTTCATTACGCTTTCACGAATGGAGAGCGAGGTCTGCATTACCTTGGTGGCTACTCGGCCAGCGAATTCATTAGCGAAGAAGCCCATGCTTTGCCGGAGTAGGTAGCGATGCATCTGCCAACGGGCGATCATCGGGAAGTTACCAAGCAGCGTCTGGTGAATCAGCAGAGATTGCAACAGGACGATTGTTGGCAGGCCGATCAGCAGTACAACTCCCATCCAGATCAACTTGCCTCCCTCACGTTCCAGAAATCCTTCCTGTCCACTTGCTGCCAGCCAATCCACGATGTTGCCCAGAAATCCAAACAGGTAGACCTCCCCAATGGAAATTAGTGCGGTGATGGTCGACATCAGGAATAACCAGGAGCCTGCGGGCTTGGCGTAGTGCCAACAGAAGGCTACTAGTCCTTGGGGTGGCTGAGTTGGTTCTTCATTGGGAAATGGGTTCAGACGATCTTCAAACCAAGAAAACATGAGCGAGCAAGAGGTGTTGGGTTGTAGTAGTGTGCAGAGTTGTCGAGACTGTTGTTAGCTAAGATGATTTGGAACTTTGCGGAAAGAGTAGCGAAATCTGCTGTGAAAAAATGATTTTCCAGAATGAACTTCAGTTTGCGAAGAGACAACCAGAAAAAAATTTCTTTCAAGAATGCCAGCGTTGTTGAGTTTTTTCTGGAAATAAACCGTTTGGAGTTTCTTGGTTAGGGCGTTGTGAGATTCAAATTTTTTTAAATCTTTTGTTTTGCGTGATTGGTGGCCCAGATTGTGCCGCATATACGATAGATAAATCACAATTTACGTAGAAGGATGCGCCATAGTGCTTCATAAGAGTACTGACCACCAAGGGAGTAAATGGAAGGTAAAACTAACCGGGAACTGCAAGCATTACTAGAAGTGCAGGACCACAAGATCAAGCAGCTAGAACAGCGAATCACGACCCTTGAGTGGGTTATCTGCACAGTCGTTGATGATAGTGAGCCTGAGCTTGGAACCAAGCATAACCTGCACTGAACTTAACAACAGGGAGAGGTTTTTCCTGATGCAAATCCCTTTATCGCGCCACAAGATCCTCGCTAGCAACCACTCAATAGAAGTTTGGTTTAAACTGGAAATCATTTGAACCGATACTTCCATCTTGGTATGTTCAATCTCTCAAAACCCCACCGTTCTTCCTTCAAAAATCTGGATACAAAGGCATGAGAAATTTTGCCAAATGGCTACTGATCGTTTGGTCCTTATTGTGTTTGATCGGTGTTTATTTTGGCTTTACTGAGTTTTCTGGCTCGTCGGAGAAGGTTGTCTCTGGGATTGGTGGAGAAGAACTCGAAATTAACGTGATTGTCGCTATCTTTGCAGGGCTACTGCTCTATTTGATCATCGCCATGCCTGCTCTGCTTATTTGGCTGCTGTTGGATCGAAGGGAGGATCAGGTGGTCGATCATCTACGCTACTACGATCTGGAGAAAGATGATGATTCTCAAGAAGTATATGATCTAGACAAGGAGGTTTCCTTTTTTCAGGTAGCGCCTGAGGAGAAAGAGCAGGGCGAATTGTTTCCGACAGATCGTCAGTATGAAGATTCGGTTGTGGAAGTGGAGTATGACGAGAGCGAGGTTGGCCAACTGAAGTCAAGGGTTGCCATGCTGGAGCAAGAGAATCTCCAACTCAAGCAGATGCTGCACAAGCGAAATCAAATCATCAGCCAGTTTAAGACCTCTGTACGAAGTAGCCGCTAGGTATATTCTTTTCTTGTTGATTCCAAAAATTTTCCCTCAGTGTTGTTATCCTATCTTTATTGAATCCTTGCCAGGTATTGTCCAATCTGATGAATTTCAGAATCACTGACCCGATTGATCGTGGGCCACATGATGGTGGTCATGCCGTTGCTGCGACGTTTGTACTTGATGTCGAGCATTTGATTGATTAAGTAGGAGGCTGGTTGTCTAGCAAGGTGTGGGTAGCCTTCCACGGGAGAGTTTAGACCATCTGTACCGTGACAAGTCTGACAATCGTATTGGAGATAGAGAGCAGCCCCTGCAGTCGTGTCAATCTGGTATTTGCCGATCGTGTCTTCATCCAATAGTCTGACATAAAGCACACCAGCCCCCAAAAGCAAGGTCAGTAAGAAAGAACCTCTCATTACCCATGACCAAACTTTTGCAATCAGTATAAGCATCAATTACTACTCGTGGCAGAGTTAACGGAAGTCTCCAAAAGCCCTGAAAAATCCCTTCAATTCTTTGCTGGGGGACAAATGCTGAAGTTTGTAGACAGCACCACTCAGACTAGTTGCGTACAACTCACCAACTGCATCTTCCGTCAGTGACGAGAAGAACATCACCTCTCCTAGTTCTTCACCATGCTGGATTCGGGGCTTGTAGACTAGAACCTGAGGAAAATGCTGAATGCCTGGTTCGGTAGGATCCAGTCGAAAGAGCCCACGAAAGTAGTCACCGTAAACATACTGACCACGGAGCCAGGGAATATCTTCTCCTCGGTAGACATAACCTCCAATTACAGCACGAATAAAGGTGTGTTCGAAGGAAGCAATAGGCAAAACAGTACTTTCCTTGTCACAATTTTCTGTACCTGGAGGATAACACTGATCACCTTCCACGATCGGCCACCCGTGGTTTTTCCCTACCTCAATACGGCTGATTTCTTCTTGGTGGTTGTCGCCGACATCTCCAACAAAAATGTGCCCAGTCAATTCATCAATACTGAATCGCCAAGGATTACGAAATCCCCATGCTAGGATTTCTGGCCGAATCCCTTCACTATTATCAGCGAAAGGATTGTCTGGCGGAATGTTATAAGGAGCCTCTTTACTGGCGTTACGTATGTCTAATCGCAGTAGACTACCTTTTAGGTCACTGAGATCTTGAGCATCATCACCTCGATATCCATCACCCACGGAAACATATAGGAACCCATCAGTACCAAATTGAAGCATTCCACCATTGTGGCTGTCGGAAGTCTTAGGAATCTCCAGCAGTGCCAGCTCACTCGAACGGCCTACTATATTATCTGAATTCACTGTAAAACGAGATAGCCGAGAGCGTTTGGGATTGTCTAGTGAATAAAATACGTAGGCATAGCGGTTGTTGACATAATCAGGATCAAAAGCTAGTGAGAGGAGCCCTTCTTCCCAACCTGCGGAATAAACTGCATCGGTCAAGTCAAGCATGATACCACTACTCTGAAGGGCCCCCTCGGTGAACCATTTAACCCGTCCAGCTTTTTCAGTGACAACAAATTCTGTGGTGGAATCCGGAAAGAATGTCATTGATGTAGGTAATTCAAAGCTTTCTTCCGGGGCCAATAATTGTAAATCTACACGGGGACGAAGTAGTAATGCGTGGGTTAGAACTAGCACCAATATCAGTAAAAAGAAGATGCCTAGCAGAGTACGAGTTGTTTTCCAGACGATGTTCATGGTGGATGATAACCACAAATTAAGGTTGGCGTATGCACATGATTAGTTTGATCAGTGATTTGGTAGAGCTTTGATAAGTTGAGAACGTCGGTCAGGAGTTGCAAGGCGAAGAATCATGGTTCTTGAGGACTTGGCAGCCGAGAGGGCAGTCGAATAAGAGCGGATGGGGGACAAAGGAAAGTTGTCCCCCAGAAGGGATTTAGCCCTGTAGACGTTCAGTGAGATAGACTGCAGGATGGATCACTCGCAAGGGGAGCTGGGCTTCACGAATACCGGCTCGGATCTGGTAGAGGCAGCCAGGATTTCCAGTGACCAGGGTAGTCGCTTTGGGATTAGCCGCTAGGGTTTCACGGACTGAGTCAATCTTGCGCTGGAGTATGTCTCCAGCCAACTCGGGCTGAAGTAAATTGTAGATGCCTGCAGAACCACAACACCAGTTGGACTCCGTCAATGGCACGAGTTTCACTCCAGGTAGACTATTGACCAGTTGACGTGGGTTGGTGTCGATCTTCTGAGCGTGCATCAGGTGGCATGGAGCATCGTAAAGTAGGACGTCTTCGTCTTGTCGCCAGGAGAGTTGGGTAACTTCTTCAGGGTGCCGGGAAAGTAGTTCAAGAATGTCAACCATCTTACTGCTCAGGCCCTTCCAATCCTTGTTGTGCCCAGGATCACTCTTCGGGAATAGATGATGATAGTCCTTGAGTTGAGCGCTACATCCAGCTGCGTTGGTAACGACCAGATCAAAGTTGTTCTCGGCAAAGGCCTGACGGTTGGTTTCTGCAAGCTCTCTTGCGGTGATGCGATCTCCGCTGTGAACATGCAGTGCCCCACAGCAACCTTGCTCTTCTGGAACAACGACGTCGTAGCCAATGGCACGCAGCAGATGCACAGTGGATTCGTGCACCGCAGCCTCGGAGACATCCATTACACATCCGGTGAAGAGCCCTACCCTACCCAGTGACTTGGTTCCTGCTACGGCTTGTAGATCGTCGTGGGCGTGCTGTTGTTTGAAGGAGCGTCCGGAGCAGTCAGGAAGCAGATGCTGCTGGAAAACGAAGGACTTGGGTAGGATCTTGCCCAAAGCCGTATTGGTGATCAGCTTGGGTAGTCCGGTCAGCGCATAGAGCTTGAGAAGCTTACTGGCTGTGGAAAGTAGAAAGGTAGAACGGAAGAGCCCCTTGAGCAAAACAGTTCGTAGAGTCTGCTCAATCACACCCTGTGAAGAGGTTTCATGGATTACACCTCGGGCTTTCTCCAGTAGCTCTCCGTATGGTACTCCTGAAGGACAAGCCGTCTCACAGGCACGGCAACCCAGACAGCGATCCAGGGATCCCTTGATTTCTTCTGTTAGGTCCAGTTCCCCATCGTACAGGCCACGCATCAGGTAGAGTCGCCCGCGAGGGGACTCTTTCTCATCATGTAATTCACGATAGGTCGGGCAGTTGTCCAGACACAAACCGCAGTGAACACAGGTCAGGATGTTATCGAAGTTGGTTCCTCGAAGCAGCTGCTGGATAGTCTGACCAGAATTGCCCAGAGGCTTTTGAATGGTCGTGGTGGTCATGAGGCATTCATGGCTTGCGGAAGTTGATAAAAGGGTGCGTGGAAGACACCAGCTGGATCCAGATGTCGTTGTAGTCGCTGAGTGAAGCTGTAGGCTGTGGAGCGTCCAAATTCACCAAGATCTTGCAGGCTTAGATCAGGGTGTGCGTTGCCAAAGACCATCTTCGCATCTGTACGCCGGAAACGATTCTTGAGCTCTTGCAGGAAATCCAGTTGTTCATTTGGGTCTTCAACATCCAGCAGAAAGTGTAGGTCAGCTCCGATAGGATGAATGACCTGATGCAAATCGCTATGTTGCAAGGCTTCCAGCCGGATTGGTTGTAGCGCATCGCGAGTGTTCAACAGAACCATCACATGTAGATAGTTGGGCAGCAACTTCCACTTCTTCCGCAATCCTTCTAGCCAACCAGTATAGCGATCTGTACCCGGAAGATAGCCCAGGCTGCGGTTGGTTTTGCCATCGGTGATGGATTTCAGTTGGTTTTGGAAGAGGCTCTGGAGCTCTTTTTCTAGACGTGCCTGTCGTTCTGGATTACCCGAGATGCCAATACCCAGAATCCAGTCTGGTTCTCCGGTGGTGGCTGGTGCCAGAGCCTGAATCCAGTCGATGGGTAACCGTGCTTCCTGCAAGGCAGCAACTCTCAACAACCAGGAAGTGTCACGAAAACGACTGTAAAGACCGTGTGGCTCAACAGGCTGGGGAATAACTTTGAGGTTAGCAGCAGTGATTACACCCAGGCCACCCAAGCTACCCAGCATCATTCGACAGAGGTCATAGCCTGTGACATTCTTAACTACCTTGCCTCCAGCATGAACACGCTCTGCGCGGCCGTTGAGGTATTCGATCCCAATAATGCAGTCGCGCAGACCACCCATCATCAGCCGATTTGGCCCAATATCGTTACAGGCCAGCAAGCCACCAAGTGTGGAGTTGCCGAACCAGGGGTTAACTGGCAGGACCATTTTCTTTTCAGCCAGGATTTCCTGCAATTTGGAGATGTTCATTCCAGCCTCGACACCAACGACCATGTCATCAGGATCAAAGAAGTTGGTTGCTGTTAGCTTGCTGAGTGAGAGCACATCCTCACTTTCGACAGACGAAGGGATCGCTTTGGCTTGGAAGTGGGTTTGGTTGCCACGAATTTGAAAGGGTTTGGGTTGCTCTAATCTTTGCTGAAGCCATGTTTGGGCTTCTTCAATCGAGGCAGGGGTAAAGGTTGTCATACGGCCACTCCGGATTTGCGGGTTACCATTTTGGATGCGGCTACATCGTCAGAAATGTGCACTGGCCGTTTGGATTCACCGCAGCGACTCGGAGTGGGAATGGCCTTGGAGGGATTGAGCAAGCTTTCAGGGTTGAAGCACCCCCTCACCCAATTCATGTTCTCTAGGTCATTTTCGCTGTAGAGATCGGTCATCAACTTGAGCTTTTCCAGACCAATTCCGTGTTCTCCAGAGAGAGCCCCGCCACAAGACAGACAAACCTTGAGGATCTCTTCTCCAGCATGATGAGTGCGCTCCACTTCGTCTGCATCCTTGTAGTTGTAAAGAATCAGCGGATGTAGATTGCCATCACCTGCGTGGAAGACGTTGGCTATTGTCAGGTTGTACTTCTTGCCAATTGCCTCAATCTGCTCAATGACTTCGGGTAGCTTACTGCGAGGAATTACCCCATCCTGCACATAGTAGCTTGGGGAAATGCACCCAATTGCTCCGAAACTCTCTTTGCGTGCGCGCCAGATTCTCGCACGTTCAGCATCATCCTTGGCCCGCTCAACCTTCTGAGCTCCGTTTTGCATCAACAATTCTTCCACTTTCGCAGCATCGTTGCCGATTCCGTCGGTTAAATCTTCCAGTTCAACGATCAGTACAGCCTCAGCATCTTGAGGAAAACCGGGTTTGAGGGTCTGTTCCACCGCATAAATCACGGTCTTGTCAATCAACTCCAGAGCTGCTGGTACGGTTCCACTCCGAATCACTGCCGAGACAGCATCACAGGCGCAACGGACGGAATCGAAAATCCCTAATAGAGTTACCGCTTTCTCTGGATTTGGTGTCAGTCTACAGACTACCTTGGTCACAATGCCGAAGGTGCCCTCTGAACCGTTGATTAGTCCGAGCAAGTCTGGACCGGGCTGATTATGAAAATCTCCACCGACCTGAATCAGTTCACCATCAGGCAACACCACCTCCATGCCGAGAACGTGGTTGACGGTCACTCCGTACTTCAGAGTGTGTGGGCCGCCAGAGTTTTCAGCGACGTTACCGCCGATGGTGCAGGCTTTCTGTGAGGATGGGTCTGGAACAAAATGATAGCCGTTTGGGCGTACCTTCTCAGAGATACGCAGATTGACCACACCTGGCCCCACTGTGATGATTCGGTTGATGTAATCAATATCATGAATTTCTTTGAGTCGATCCATTTCGATGATGACGGTATCTTCTTGAGGCACAGCTCCTCCAGAAAGGCCGGTGCCGGCTCCTCTTGCCAGGAAGGTCAGTTTCTCGCGATGCAAGACTTTGACGACTCGAACCAATTCCTCTGAGTTAGCCGGATAGACGATGCCCATTGGCAACTTTGTGTAAAGTGTCAGTCCGTCGCTGCGGTAGGTGTAGAGTGTGACCTCGTCATCCTTAATCCACTTGCTACCACAAATCTGCGTTAGCTCTTCCCGAATACGTGGTGCGAATGCCATGGCTTTCCCTGCGTGCAAAGGTGGTTGATTATTGGTCTAAAGCTCCCTATCTTGGGATGCTGTGTTCGGGTTGTCAAACGAAAAAGGGGCCTGACCAATTGCGAAAACATTTTACCAAATCACTCTTTTGTTGGACACAACCAAAAATTTAGTAAGGAAAGGTTGTACTATCAAATGAAAAAATGGCCTGACCAATTTACAATATCATCTGAAGGATTATTTTTTGTCATTGATAAAGTTTCTGGAAATATTTTGAGAATAACAAATATTTTCTATCAATTTAAAAAAAAGAAGAGAGCAAAAATAAAACCTACTGGAATTATTTTAGATCCTAATAAAGCATACATATCATTAAATAACGGTAAGATTGTTGTTGTTAATATTAAAAATGGAAAAACTGATTCAATTTTTAAAGTTTCCAGAGATAAAATTTCACAACCTTTTATAAATCAAGACTATATGTTCATTGTAAAAGATAATGAGATAATTAAATTGAAGTAGCTATCAAAGTGTTTTTAAAGTTTTTAGATAAAATTGGCAGAAAAAAAATAGTTT
>Ga0209631_10002990_pt1 | contig 19797 bp, 19 predicted proteins | sample COG_08_FD_184752 | JGI IMG/M metagenome (GOLD analysis project Ga0209631, IMG submission 184752) | Pelagic Microbial community sample from North Sea - COGITO 998_met_08 (SPAdes) (version 2) | ecosystem: Environmental > Aquatic > Marine > Neritic zone/Coastal water | place: Helgoland, sampling...
CGACCCTTTCAGGATTTAGTTCTAGCTGCTGTTCTGCTACAAGTTGTCCAATGTTTCCGGGTGCCAGTACAATTGCCTTGGCATCATCAGCTAGGGCAATGCGCACATAGAGTTCGATGGATGCTAGCCAGGAAGCTAAAGACTTTGGTTCAACGATTCCCTTGGTTCCCAGCACTGAAAGACCACCAACGATACCAAGGCGCGGATTGTAGGTCTTGGCTGCCAGTTGCTCGCCTTCGTCAATACCAACCATTACTGTGAAGCCTTGCAAGCGGTGCTGTGGGTAGGCCTCCATTGTCTCTAGAATGGTCTGAATCATCATCTGCCTGGGGACCGGATTGATCGCAGGCTCTCCGATGGGAAAGGAAAAACCTCGTTTGGTGATCGTTCCCACGCCACGTCCTGCACTGAAGTGGATTCCAGTCCCCTCAGCTTTGAGTTGAACCCTGACTCGACTGCCGTGGGTTACATCTGGATCGTCGCCTGCGTCTTTGATCACGCTGGCTTCAGTGCACCCGTCAGCGAGTTGTTGAACTCGCTCGATCGGTACTCGTACAAAGTAATGCCCCTCCGGAAGATCAACCTTTACCTCCTGGGGTACTGGTTCTCCCAGCCAAAGGCGCAGCGCCGCTTGCGTGGCAGCCGTAGCACAAGTGCCTGTCGTCAAGCCTCGTCGTAGACCATTAAGGGCTGGGACGCTGAGGTCGAATTCAATTCTTTTGTGGGCGGTCCGAGGACTTTCTGGTTCCATGCCTGAATCATCAGCGCGTTGACGACAGCTGCGGCCCAATTTGATCCTCCTCGAGTCCCTTGGTTGGTGATTCTAGGGATAAGTTGGCATTCTTGAAGTTCTTGCTTGGACTCGCGGGTTCCGACAAATCCAACGGGCAATCCAATAACTAGCCTTGGTTGCCACTGTTCCTGCTGAATCAACCGCAGAGCTTCTCGAATCGCTGTTGGTGCGTCACCAATCGCCAGGATGATTGGTTCATTTTTGTGCTGAAGAAAAGCCCTGCGAATCCCTGCGGCAGAGCGTGTCAATCCGAAGGCTTCAGCGAATAAGTGTGTCTCTGGGTCATGCACCAAACAACTGGTAGTCAATTCCAGGCTGGAGAGCAAGCCACGTTTTAGACCACTCTGCACCATGGTTACATCCGTTACAATGATAGCTCCATCTAGCAGCGCCTGAACACCTTGCTGAATCGCAGTTGTTGAGAAGAAGACATCATTGACGATTCCAAAGTCTCCGCTGGTATGCACAAGTCGCTGCAGGATGGCCTTGACCCCGGAACTGTAGGCACTCCAGTCGTAGTTCGCTTCGACCAGTTGGAAGCTCTCTGCCTCAATCGGATGTGGAACGTAGGTGTTGGAAAGCTTTACGGCAGATTTGTGCTCATGAACATGCGAATGCTCGTGGTGATAAGAATGTCCGTGAGTATGGCCCACATCCGGAGTGTGATCGTGCTGATGATGCGTGTGCGGATGGGAATGTGCTGCTTCAGTTCCGTGGTGGTGAGTGTGCGAGTCTCCCAGGATCCCCCGCACATGATGGTGGTGGGCTTCCTGTACCTTGCCAACCTCACCTTCGTAACCCACGATCTGGGTACGGTACTTACAGAGGCTGCAGTTGGAGGAATTGATGCCAACTAACGCTTCGCGGGCCTTTTCGATCCAGACATCTGTCACATGAGGATGAACTCCTAGATAGCCTGCTTTGAGAACTTCTACATCAGGAAATTTCGGCTGAGCTTCATCGATAGCGCCATAAATCCGCTTGATCAGGATACCAGTGAATAGGAAATAGGGGATCACCAAGACACGGCGATAGCCCATTTGTGCAGCCCTAGCAATTCCATCAGCAACCAGCGGCTTAGCAGTCCCAGAGTAACAAACATAGGAACTCCCAAAACCCATCCCCTCCTCAACCATACGTGCCAACTTATTTACATTGGAATTCACATCTGGATCGGTAGTCCCACGCCCGACAACTACAAGTAGCGATTCATGCCGAGGGATCATCTGGGCAGATTGTGCTTCAGCACTGATAATTCGCTCTTGAAACAGCTTGAGCAGCAGCGGATGAATGCCCATCGGTCCACCGTAGTGGAATTCGACTTCTGGAAATTCTGGCTTCACAGTCATTAGTTCAACAGGCATATCGTTCTTGCCGTGACTAGCGGCAAAGAGAATTCCGGGCACCATCACAATCTTGCGGGATCCCATGCGAACATTTTCGCGTAAGGCCTGATCAATTGTAGGAGTTGCGAACTCGAGGAAGCCGTGCGTAATGACTCGATCTGGCTGACGTCTCTTGAGAAGCATCAAGGCTTCTTCAAACTCCATAGTGCCATCGGCGTCGCGACTACCGTGCCCTGCGATCACCAACCCAAAATCGTCCGTTCCCTCTGACATTCTTTTTCACTTACTTAAGTTGTAGTGGAAGACCAGCCGCACAAAAGAAAACCTGATCACAACGCTCCCCCAACCATTGACCTATTCTTCCAGAGAGATCAGCAAAGCGCCGGGCTAGCGGATTGGTTGGAACGATCCCCAAGCCTACTTCATTTAGCACCAGAACAAATTGATGAGGGCTGTCCCAGAGAGCCTCCAGTTCCCCAAAAGCCTTGGATTCATCATGTCCGTGATGCAGGAGATTGTTCAGCCACATAGTCAGACACTCTACCAATACGATCCGAGGTTCCTTTGGGAGCTTCTGCTGTAACCACAGGGCCTCCTCAAAAGTGACAAAACGTTCTGCTCGCTGTTGTCGGTGAAGAGCAATGCGTTGTTGTAGCTCTGGATCTTCGGTGAATTCGGTCGTTGCCAGATAGATCGGTAGTTCTTTTGCAGCAATTGAGAGCGCCAGCTTTTCAGCCAAGCGAGACTTTCCACTCTTAACACCACCAGTGACCAGAATCCGCAAATGCGTCACCTTGATCTAGAGAATACGAAAGACAGGAAGACGAGAGCTTGGGACGATAGGACAGACAGGGGATCGGCCAGACTTGGTTGTTCTGCAGATCGACTAGGAATCGTCAGCCTCTCAGGTTCCTCGCCTGATTCTGAACATGTGATGGGCAGGTCTCCTGGCTCAGGGCAAGTTCACAACGCCTTCCCGCTTTTGCAGTGGCTAACGGTTGTGAGATACACCCTTCACAGTTGCGAGGACAGCTCCGGGATTTCACCGGATTCCCTATTCTCCGCAAGTGCGGCACCCAGCACAAAGATGTAGCAATACAGTAATTCATCAAAAGAGCAATCAGATTTTTAGAAATTGGTAGTACTAGGTACGATGATCCGCACCAATTGCCTCTGAAAGCTCAGCGTAACCGTCTTTGTCCAGATGTGCCAGCAGTCCCCGGCAAATTTGATTGGCTAGACCAGGGCCCTGATAAACAAGCCCTGTGTAGACTTGCAGCAGAGTGGCTCCGGCTTTGATCTTATCGTAGGCACTTTTAGCGTCTGTGATTCCACCAACACCAATCAGTAGAAGCTTTCCTTGAAGTTCTCGATAAAGTTTCGAGAGAATTTGAGTAGACAAATTATGTAAGGGACGTCCGCTCAATCCTCCTGTTTGATGAGCATGAGAAGAACGTAATTGACTGCGTTCAAGAGTCGTGTTGGTGGCGATCAAACCAGCTAGAGGAAATTGGTGTACAACCTCTAAAAGATCGCGAAGGGCCTCATCACTGAGATCAGGAGCAATTTTGAGTAAGATTGGGAGCTGCCGAGGATGTTGTAACTGTAACTCATGGGCAGTCTGAAACAAGGAATCCAGCAGTCGTTGGAGAGCAGTCTTTTCCTGTAATTTACGGAGGTTTTGGGTATTGGGTGAGCTGATGTTGATTACAACGTAACTGGCAGTGTGCCACACAGCAGTCAGGAGTCGTTGGTAATCCTCAGCAGCTTTTTCGTTGGGAGTGTCTTTGTTCTTGCCAAGGTTGATTCCAACAATGCCTTGCTTTGGTCTTTGCTTTAGATGTTGGAGCAGGGCATCCTGACCTTGATTGTTGAAACCCAGACGATTGATCAGTGCCTCATCTTCCAATAGACGGAAAATCCGAGGCCGCTCATTTCCAGGTTGGGGACGAGGTGTGATGGTCCCACATTCCACAAAGCCAAAGCCAAAGGAGAGAAGTGAGTTGTATACTTTAGCGTTTTTATCGAGCCCTGCTGCGATCCCAACAGGACTAGGAAATTCCAGACCAAAGCACTTCATTTTTAGGCGATGTAGGTCTGGAACTGGGGAATAGAAGAGTTTGTAAAGATGTAGACTTCCAAAACGTTCTGCCTTCTCGAGCCAATTCAGCGTCAATTCATGGATCTTTTCTGGGTCGTGACGGAAGAGAAGTGGTCGAATCAGCCTCCAATAGGCTTTGTCAGTTAGTGCCTGGTAGTCCTTCATTCTCCATCTTGTTTTGAACTACTGGGAGTCATTCTGACAATTTTTTCCCGTCGAGCGACTCCAGTATTGATTGCAGCCTGTTGGACAGCTTCGGACACTGCAGGTACAACAGTCTGATCAAAGACACTGGGAATAATATAGTCAGGAGCTAAGTGATTCTCGTCAATACTATGAGCGATTGCTTCAGCTGCCGCCATCTTCATCTCTTCGTTGATGATTGATGAACGGGAGTCAATCGCACCACGGAAGATGCCCGGAAAACAGAGCACATTATTGATCTGGTTTGGATAGTCACTGCGACCGGTCGCCATCACAGCAACATGTGCTTGTGCAATTTCCGGCATGATTTCGGGATCGGGATTAGCCATCGCAAAGACAATGGGATCTTTCGCCATGTTCTGAAGATCCTGTTCATCTAGCAGATTAGGTTGCGATACTCCGACAAATACGTCTGCTCCACGAATTACATCTTTCAAAGATCCAGCCTCGTCATCAGGGTTGGTATGATCAACAAGCCACTGTTTATCAGCATTGAGGTTGGTGCGCCCATTGTGTAAGGCCCCTTTGCTGTCGCAACAAACAATATTGGTGATCCCCATCAGCATCATCATCTTGGTGCAGGCCGTACCAGCTGCCCCTGCGCCCGAAACAACCACTTTGAGGCTTTCCGCTTTTTTGCTGACTAATTTCAGAGCATTGATCAAGGCTGCTGTGGTGACGACCGCAGTCCCATGTTGGTCATCGTGGAAGACAGGAATATCCAACTCTTCTTTAAGTCGTTTTTCGATTTTGAAGCAGCGAGGAGCTGCGATGTCTTCTAAATTAACTCCTCCAAGACCAGGTGCCATCGCTTTGACGATCCGGATGATCTCCTCGGTATCTTGTGTGTCCAGGCAGATGGGCCAGGCGTCGATTCCTGCAAATTCCTTAAACAGCATTGCCTTACCCTCCATCACGGGCATCGCAGCTTTTGGGCCGATGTTTCCGAGTCCAAGCACTGCGGTCCCATCCGTTACGACTGCCACACAATTCCCTTTAATGGTGTAGCGATAAGTGTCCTCGGGATTGCGATGCAAGGCCATGCAGACACGCGCAACTCCCGGAGTGTAAGCGAGAGACAAATCATTGCGTGACTTCAGTGGTAATCGACTCTCAATGGAGAGCTTTCCACCCTCATGAACAAGAAACGTTCGATCGTAGAATCGAATAAATTCTACGTTCTCCAATTGCTTAAGCGCTTCCACAATCTTTAAACCGTGATCTTCACTGTGGGTAAAGATGCTGATATCCCGCACTAGAGCATCGGAGGTCGGTCTGACGATATCGATCGCATCCAGATTGCCACCCATTTCGGAGATGATGTTAGTGATCTTGGCCAACATGCCGATCTTGTTAGCGATTTTAAGCCGTACAATGATGCTGTTGCTGGGATTGGAGGGAAAAGAGCCAGAAGCGGACATGGAACCTCAATACGCTGAATAAGAGTGCGAACCGGAAAATTTGGGGTGCAGGGGTAGAATGTTATTTCATTTATTCCGTTGAAGTTTGCATGGCAAGTCAAGGTCTTTATCAGGTGTAAATTCCCTTGGGAGGAGAGCGAAGCTTCCACTTTTCTAACTCTTCCAACGCTTCGTCCAAGGATGCCGCACAAAGATTGAGGTGAGCCATTTTACGTCCGGGTCGCGCTTCGGCTTTTCCATACCAGTGTAGATGTGCTTCAGCTGGCAGGCCAAGATGCCAGGCTTGAAGAGCTGAGATGTGCTCACCAAGCAGGTTCAACATAACGGTTGGAGAGTGTAACTTTGGTTCTCTGAGAGGCCAGCCACAGATAGCTCTGAGGTGCTGCTCAAATTGGCAAACATTGGTGCCATCCTGAGTGTAATGTCCGGAATTATGTGGTCTTGGAGCGAGTTCATTGACCAATAATTGGCCATCTGGCATCACGAACATCTCGATGGCAAGCATGCCGTGCAGTTGCAAGCCCTGAGCGATTTGAGTTGTAATGTTCAGTGCTTTTCGATTCAAGTCTTCACTAATCCGGGCAGGCACCAGTGAACTTGCCAGAATCCCTGCCTCGTGAACATTTTCCACAACTGGAAAACAATGAATTTCACCCGTGGTCGATCGAGCAACTAGCGATGAGATCTCTCGCTCAAAAGGTAGCCAACCTTCAGCAATCAACTCTCGTTGGTCACCTTGTAAGTCCTGAAAAGCAGCCTCTGCATCAGCTACTTTATCCACCTTCCTTTGGCCTTTGCCGTCATAGCCGCCCATACAGGTCTTGAGCAGAATGGGGGTCTGCCATTGTTGGAGGCATTCTTCTAATGCTCGAGTAGAAGCCACACTCTGAAAAGGGGCTGTCGCAATTGAAAGCTGTTTCAAAGTTTGCTTCTCACAAATCCGATGCTGGCAGGTCGATAGCAAGGAACTGCCCTGTGGCAAAGAAACCTTCTGTTCTAATTCCGCAACTAGTGGATAAGGAATATTCTCGAATTCATAGGTGACCAAGTCGGAAAGCCTAGCGAATTCCTTGTGGGTTTCTCTTGAATCGTAAGGTTCACAAAAATGTCTGGTAGAAAGCTTACCGGCAGGACTTTCAGGATCTGGATCCCAAACGACAAAGCTTAGTCCGAGAGGAAGACCCGCCAGAATCAGCATTTGTCCAAGTTGACCACCTCCCAGCAGTCCGATGGTTGGGCCTATCATGGTAATTCTGTCGCTAGAACAGTGTCACGGGTTTGGTTCCGCCAGTTCTCCAAGCGAGCGCGCAGATCCTGCTTATAGACGGCAAGCATCTGGACAGCGAGCAAACCAGCATTGAAAGCGCCAGCCTCACCGATCGCGACAGTGGCGACAGGAACCCCACGTGGCATTTGTACGATGGAAAGAAGTGAGTCCAAACCGCTCAATGATGAAGATTTGACAGGAACCCCGATCACGGGAACCAGAGTTTGGGCTGCAACCATTCCTGGCAAATGTGCGGCTCCCCCAGCCCCAGCGATGATAACCCTTAGGCCCCTTTTGGCAGCCTGATTCGCGTATTCTGTCATCAATTGAGGTGTGCGATGAGCTGAAACAATGCGTTTTTCAAATTGCACATCAAACTGTGCGAGAGCCTCACAAGTGTGCCGTATGGTTTCCCAGTCCGATTTGCTACCCATGATGACTCCGACCTCGACCGTCATGACGAATTCTCCATACTGTTTCAATGTTTATTCAACCAAGGATAAAAATCGTATTTGTAATAGGTTTCATATACCAATATTGTTCAGCCCTGATTTGCTTTGCGCTCACGCAGCCTTTGCCAGTAAGCTAGGCGTTTGGCAATTTCTCTTTCATATCCTCTCTCCACAGGCGCATAGAATTGTTTACGAGGAATTTCATCTGGAAAGCAATTCTGTCCCGAAAACCCATCTGGATCATCGTGATCATACTGGTAGCCCAGACCGTATCCTTCCTCACGCATCAACTTCGTCGGAGCATTCAAAATGTGCTTGGGTGGCATGAGCGAACCATACTGCTGAGCCAGTTGCTGGGCCTGTTTCCAGGCCAGATAGGCAGCGTTAGATTTAGGGGCGGTGGCCAGGAAAATTGTAAGTTGCACCAAAGCTAGATCTCCCTCAGGGCTACCCAATCGCTCATAACAATTCCAAGCTTCCAAGGCTCGCCCCATTGCTTCAGGGGCCGCCAACCCAACATCTTCAACCGCTATCCTGGTCAATCTTCGCAGAATATAGGCCTTGTCTTCACCACCAATCATCATTCTCGCCAACCAATACAGGGCAGCATCGCAATCAGAGGCTCGCAAGGATTTGTGTAGTGCCGAGATCAAATTGTAGTGCTGATCACCAGCTCGATCATACTGCGGTGCCCGATGGCGCACCAACTCCAACATTTGTTCTGTGCTCAGCGTTGTGGCTTCTAGTTGATCATAAATAATTTCTGCCAGATTTAGTAGGTAACGTCCATCTCCATCAGCCAGCTGCAGTAACTTTTCACGAGCAGTTGCCTCGAGCGGAAGTGGTCGCTTGATGTGATCTGCCGCACGCTTCAGCAGGGATTCAAGTGCATCCTCGTCCAGTGGCTTGAGAGTGAGTACCTGAGTGCGCGAGAGCAAGGCGGCATTCAATGAGAATGAGGGATTCTCTGTGGTGGCCCCGATCAACCGGAGCAGTCCTTCCTCAATCGCTGAGAGTAGCGCATCTTGCTGACCTCGATTGAAACGATGAATTTCATCAACGAAGAGGATTGATTTTGCAGTGAGTAGAGATACTTCTTCGGCCTGACGAAAAACCTTTCGTAACTCTGCGACACCGTCATAGACTGCAGAGATGGCAAAAAATCGAATACCTGGCTGTTCCCCGATGATCCTTGCGATGGTGGTCTTGCCACAGCCAGGTGGACCCCAAAAGATGAAGGATCCTTTTTGCAAAAGTGCCTGTTGATGGGCCAAGATGTGCTCCTGACCAAAGACCTCCTGTAGTTTTTTTGGGCGCAGCAACTTGGCTAACGGATCCATTTTTTAACTCTTTCTGAGGAAAAATCGCAGATCGTAGCGTTTGCTCTGATTTGGGCGTTGCCTTCCTTCGTCCAGAGCGCTACGATTCGGCCGTTTGCTCCCTTGTGAGCTTCTTCTCTCAACCGATCCCGGGGACTTAATCCTTCGGGAAGAAATTGCATCACGCCAACTGTGGGGTTTCTCATGAAAACTATCAAAGGTCCCGCTATCTTCCTGGCCCAATTTGCGGGCGATCAGGCACCATTCAACAGCTTTGACAGTATCTGTCAGTGGGTTTCCGGTCTCGGCTACAAAGGAGTTCAGGTGCCGAGTTGGGACAAGCGTCTCTTCGATCTGGAAAAAGCAGCAGCTTCCAAGACCTACTGTGACGAAGTCGCAGGTGTTGCCGCTTCTCATGGACTGGAAATCACTGAACTCTCCACGCACTTACAAGGCCAACTCGTGGCCGTTCATCCGGCTTATGATGACGCATTCGATGGGTTTGCAGCACCTGAAGTTCGTGGTAACCCACAAGCCAGACAAGAGTGGGCCGTCAATCAGTTGTTTATGGCAGCTCAGGCTTCCCAACACCTTGGACTGACTGCGCATGCTACCTTCTCAGGAGCATTGGCGTGGCCCTACATGTATCCCTGGCCACAGCGAACTGCTGGGCTTGTCGAGACAGCCTTTGACGAGTTGGCCAAGCGTTGGACCCCCATCCTAAATGCATTTGAGAATGCTGGAGTTGATGTTTGCTACGAAATTCATCCAGGTGAAGATCTACATGACGGGGTGACCTTTGAAATGCTGCTAGAGCGAACTGGTAATCACCCACGCTGTCGAATGCTTTATGATCCCAGTCACTATGTCCTGCAAGCCTTGGACTATCTGGATCACATCGACATCTATCACGACATTATCAAAATCTTCCATGTCAAGGATGCAGAATTCAACCCGACTGGTCGACAAGGAGTTTATGGCGGTTACCAGTCCTGGGTCAACCGTGCAGGCCGTTTCCGCTCTCTTGGGGATGGACAGGTTGATTTCTCAGGGATCTTCTCCAAGATGGCCCAGTACGACTTTCCAGGCTGGGCAGTGCTGGAGTGGGAATGCTGTCTGAAGCATCCCGAACAAGGGGCCGCGGAAGGAGCCCCCTTTATTCAAAACCATATCATCAAGGTCACTGAAAAGGCATTTGATGACTTTGCAGATGGTGGGACTGATGAAGGAGCGAATCGGCGGATGCTCGGTTTGACCTAAAAGGCTGTCTAGCTACTGAAAACACAATGGTACACGATCACGTACACCATGTTGGTGATTACAACCGAGCTTTTGACCTGGGGGTAACGCTGAACTTGGGATTCGTGGTCGTGGAGTTCTTTTTCGAGTTACTCTCAGATTCGCTCGCTTTACTGGCAGATGCTGGTCATAACCTGAGTGATGCTGCAGGACTAATACTTGCCTGGGGAGCTAGTTATCTGGCAAAAGCTCCTGCCACAGCAAATCGCACTTACGGATGGCGCAAGGTGCCCGTGATGGCTTCCTTGTTGAGTTCTTTATTGCTTCTGGTTGCCACAGGTGCCCTTGGCTGGGAAGCCTTTCAGCGACTCTTTGCACCACAATCAGTGACAAGCTTGACCATCATTGTGGTGGCTGGTGTTGGGGTGCTGGTCAATACGGTGACGGCTCTCCTGTTCGTGAGTGGTCAGCACCATGACCTCAATTTGTGGGCTGCTTTTCTGCACATGGCCACTGATGCGGGGATCTTAACTAGCGGTTGTGCTTGGTGGCCTGCTAATGCTTTGGCAGGAATTGCCTTGGGTTGATCCAGTCCTTTTTCTGCCGGTGGCAAGTTTTATCATTTTCAGCAGTTGGAGCCTACTCAGAGATTCCCTGAATTACGCATTGGATGCATTACCTCGAAACATTTGATGTACAGGGCATTCGTCAGTATCTGGCAAACTTGGATCAGGTAGATCGTCTGCATGATCTTTATGTTTGGCCGTTGAGTACCAGTGAGGTCGCACTGACCGTTCATTTGGTGGTACATCAGCAATCACTGGATAACGCCTTGCTCCACCAGATTCAGCAGCATCTGCATGATTACTTTGAGATTGAGCATGCAACCATCCAGCTTGAATCCTCGCTCGAAGAATCAAACTGCCTGTTGGCTCCGACAGCCTACCACTGATCAAAGAATCTATTCATCACTACAATAAATTTTTAGAGGATTACATGACGATTGAAGCGCATAAAAACAATTCGAACTTCCGACGCATTCCTTATGGAATGGTTGGTGGTGGCGAAGGTGCCTTTATTGGAGCAGTGCATCGCATTGCAGCTCGTATTGATGACCGTTTTGAGCTGGTTGCAGGTGCTTTGAGTTCAGAAGCCGAGCGTTCGAAACGTTCTGGTCAAGCAATTGGGATTACCTCGGATCGTTGTTACGGAAGCTACCACAAAATGGCTCAGCAGGAAGCGGCTCGTCCTGATGGAATTGAGGCAGTCGTGATCGTTACCCCAAACCATCTGCATGTCCCGATTGCCAAGGCTTTTCTGGAAGCGGGAATCCACGTGATTTGTGATAAGCCGTTGGCTGCTCATCTTGCGGACACGAGTGGACTATCTGAACTGGTCAAGGAGAAGGGTCGTCTTTTTGCTGTAACTTACAACTACAGCGGCTATCCATTGATTCGACATGCTCGTGAAATCATCGCTAGTGGAGAGCTTGGAAAGATTCGGGTGGTTCAAACGGAATATCCCCAGGATTGGCTGAGTGAAAAGTTGGAAGACACCGGGCAAAAGCAAGCTTCCTGGCGAACAGATCCGAATCAGGCTGGAGGAGGTGGATGTCTTGGAGATATTGGAACCCATGCCTTCCATTTAGCTTGTTTCGTCTCGGGACTAACACTCGCGAGTGTGTTGGCAGACCTGAATTCTTTTGTTGAAGGAAGGCAACTTGATGATAACGTCCACGTGTTGCTGCGCTTTGAAGGGGGCGCCAAAGGTATGCTTTGGGCTAGTCAAGTGGCCCCTGGTAATGAAAATGGGCTACGTCTGCGGATTTATGGAGACAAAGCTGGCCTGAGTTGGTCTCAGGAAAACCCGAATTATTTAACGTTCTCCCCTCTTGGGGAGCCTTCTCGCTTGCTTGGACGAGGCGGTCCTGGCCTGACAGGTGCTGCTGAAAGGGTCACCAGAATTCCACCAGGGCATCCAGAGGGCTACCTCGAAGGATTTGCTACCATCTATCGTGAAGTGGCTGATGCAATTGAAGCCAAGCGCAACGGAAAAAATCAGCCGGACGAGGTAATTTTTCCCGATCTGGAAGAAGGTCTACAAGGGATGCGTTTTGTTGATGCTGTGTTGCGTTCCCACAAAAATGGCGGAGTGTGGACTTTACTAAACAGCTGACGTTCTCCCTTTCCAGTCACCATTATATCTGATTGTGCAAGTGCGAAATTTGTGTTCGGCGTATTTTTTTCTTTCTTTTGTTTAGTTTTAAGTTTACTAATTTACCGCCTTGCGCAACAGACCGGAGTCGATTCCGGAGCCTGGAACAAGCGACAACTGTTCACCCTGAATCATTTCAGATCGGGTGATGGGATCTTCTTAACAAGAGAGGAATCATGAAAAAGGGATGGATCAAGTCAATGCTGCAAACCGCAGCTGGTGCTTCACTGGCGCTGACGGTCATGGCGGCGCCAAGCCAGAAGGCTCAAGCCCAAAGCCTCACTCTTTGCTGGGCAGCGTGGGACCCTGCAAACGCTTTGGTTGAGATGTCCAAGGACTTCACAGCCCAGAGCGGAATCGAAATGAATTTCGAGTTCGTGCCCTGGCCCAATTATGCTGACCGAATGCTAAACGAACTGAACTCCGGCGGTAAACTTTGTGACCTACTTATTGGAGACAGTCAGTGGATTGGTGGTTCTGCTGAGAACGGACACTACGTTAAGCTAAACAGCTTCTTCGATAAGGAAGGCATTTCAATGGATGACTTCCTGCCGGCAACCGTTTACGCCTACTCCACCTGGCCAAAAGGAAGCCCCAACTACTGGGCTCTGCCAGCGATGGGTGATGCCAATGGCTGGGTCTACCGAAAGGACTGGTTCTCACGGCCAGCACTACGTTCAGAATTCAAGTCTAAGTATGGACGTGATCTGGAGCCGCCAAAGACCTGGACAGAGATGAAAGACATTGGTGAGTTCTTTCAGGGGCGAGATATCGATGGGAAGCGTGTCTATGGCGCTGCGATTTTCACCGAACGTGGATCTGAGGGAATCACCATGGGTGCGACTGGTGCTCTCTACTCCTGGGGTTTTCAGTACCAGAATCCAAACAAGCCTTATGACATGGAAGGTTTTGTTAATTCACCAGATGCTGTAGCAGCGTTGGAATTCTACAAGGATCTCTACAAGTGCTGTACTCCTCCAGGCTACACCGATAGCTACATGGAAGAAGGACTAGATGCTTTCAAATCCGGGCAAGTTGCCATGATGATGAACTGGTTTGCATTCTTCCCTGGGCTCCACAAAGATCCTGTGGTCGGCGGTGACAAGATCGGATTCTTCGTGAACCCAGGTCAGAAAGTAGAAGCTTCTACATTGGGAGGGCAGGGAATCTCTGTGGTTTCTTACTCCGAGAAGAAAGATCAGGCCTTGGAATACATCAAGTGGTTCGCTTCTCCTGAAGTTCAGAAGAAGTGGTGGTCATTGGGAGGATACTCCTGCCACAAGTCTGTTCTTTTGGATCCGGGCTTTGCGAATACCCAGCCGTTTGCTGCAGACTTCCTGAAGGCGATGGACGGAGTTCAGGATTTCTGGCAGGAGCCTGCTTACGCAGAACTGCTGTTGGCGATGCAGAAGCGTGTGCATGACTTTGTGGTTGCTGATCAAGGAACCGCTCAGGAAGCACTCGACAAGCTGATTGAAGACTGGACAGAGACCTTCGAAGACGAAGGCAAGCTCTAAGATGAATTCACAGGAATTCACTGTTATTCACAGTCGAATTCCTGTGACCAGTTTTGTTTAAATGGAGCCCGATGTCTCGTCCTTCCATACTTCAAAAAATTGTTACCTCTGCAGCTATTGCGACACCTGCGCCCGTCGTCAGACAGGTAAGAGGACTATCAGATCGAGCCATTGCCTGGCTGTTTGTGACTCCAACGATCCTACTGTTGTTGGCGATCAACATTTTCCCGTTGATCTGGACCATCCAACTGTCCTTTACCAATTACAAAGCTAACCGTGCTGCCCGCGGTGAAAAGTTCATTGGGCTAAGGAACTACGAGCGTGTGCTGGGTGATGCAGATATCTGGATCACCTTGCAGACGACCGCACATTTTCTGATTTGGACGATGCTGCTGCAGGTACTACTAGGCTTTGGCCTAGCTTGGCTACTGAACAAGCAATTCAAAGGACACTCTTTCTGGACCACGCTGATCTTGCTGCCGATGATGCTTTCGCCGGCAGTAGTGGGAAATTTCTGGCGCTTTCTCTATCAACCCCAGATTGGGCTTTTCAATTACATCATTGCCTTCTTCACAGGTGCAGATCCTTCGTCTTTCCAGATGCTTGGAGATGTTAATTTGGCACCCTGGTCTATTGTGATCGTTGATACCTGGATGTGGACCCCATACATCATGCTGATTTGCTTGGCTGGGTTACGATCAATTCCCGATTACATCTATGAGGCTGCAGAAGTCGATCGGGCCTCAAAGTGGCGTCAATTTTGGTCGATTACAGTTCCGATGGTGCTGCCTTTCTTGATGTTGGCCGTGTTGTTTCGAGCCATTGAGAACTTCAAGATGTTTGACCTCGTGGTGGAATTGACCAACGGTGGCCCTGGCTCCGTAACCGAACTGGCTTCCATCAATTTGAAGCGAGAAGCCTTTGAGAAGTGGCGGACTGGTTACTCTTCGGCCTTTGCCATTATCCTTTTTGTGACTGTCTTTGGCGTGGCGAACATCTACGTCAAAGCTCTCAATGCGGTGAAGCAACGATGAGTTTCGCACCTCCACACGAAAAGCTCTGGGGCAAGCGACTAGCTGCTGGGCTAGTCATTGTATATGCATTGGTCAGCATCATCCCGCTGATTTGGATCTTCCTAACTGGCTTCAAGTCTCCCCAGGATTCGATCAGCTATCCTCCCAAGATGGTGTTCTCCCCAACCATGGAAGGCTATGTAAACGTCTTCACTACTCGAACTCGGCAAACTCCAGAGTACATGGAAACATTGCCGCCTCCGGAAACCTGGTACGATGAGTTGGTTCGTTCACGAAGCATGGTGATCGCAGGCCCTTCCAAATTTGGTCAGCGATTCCTCAATTCCATCATCATTGGCTTCGGTTCTACGTTTCTTTCGGTCTTCCTGGGAACCCTGGCGGCCTATGCATTTTCACGCTTTAAGATCCCGCTCAAAGATGACCTGATGTTTTTCATCCTCTCCACCCGGATGATGCCGCCAATTGCTGTGGCGATTCCCATCTTCTTGATGTATCGCGAGTTGGGTTTGGCAGACACGCACCTAGGAATGATCCTGCTCTATACGGCTGTCAACATCTCCTTGGCAGTCTGGCTTCTGAAGGGCTTCATTGATGAGATTCCACGGGAATATGAGGAAGCTGCGATGATTGATGGCTACTCTCGTTTCCAGTCTTTCTGTAAAGTGGTCCTGCCCCAGGCAACTACAGGTATAGCAGCAACTGCGATCTTCTGTTTGATCTTCAGTTGGAATGAATATGCCTTTGCCCTCTTACTAACTTCAGGCACCGCTCAGACGGCACCACCTTTCATTCCAACTATCATTGGAGAAGGAGGACTAGACTGGCCTGCGGTAGCAGCTGGTGCAACACTCTTTCTGGTACCCATCGTGTTTTTCACGATCATGCTCCGCAAGCATCTGCTACGTGGAATCACTTTCGGCGCCGTCCGCAAATAAAGAGGAGCCTGATGTCAGAGAACACAACATCGAGCCTTCGGCCCTACTTTCGAAGAAATTTTTGGGAGTGGATTGCTACCGTGATCATCCTGCTTGGGGTGGTGATGCTAATGCAGCCCTTTTTGCTAGTGCTTTATACCTACTCCTTCGTGGTAATCCTCACAGGCACCGTTTTGTTCATTATCGTGAGCCACTTCCCGGAATAGCAAATGGCCGAGATTCAAGTCAGTCGCCTGAAAAAATCCTTCGGGGAGTTCGTTGCAGTCCAAGACTCTAGCTTCACGATTCAAAACGGTGAGTTCTTCGTGATGTTAGGGCCCTCTGGGTGTGGAAAAACAACGACGTTGCGGATGATTGCTGGACTGGAGTTGCCCACTTCTGGCGAGATTCGTTTGGATCAGGAAGAAGTTACCTTCCTGCCAGCGTCTCAAAGAGACATTGCTTTTGTCTTCCAGTTGTTTGCACTCTATCCCCACATGAATGTGCGGAAGAATCTGGCTTTCCCATTAAAGTGCATTGGGACTCCTTCTTCAGAAATCAAGCAGCGAGTTGAAGAAGCGGCTCGTCTACTGAGAATCGATCATCTGCTAAATCGCTCTGTCTCCGGGCTATCTGGTGGTGACCGTCAACGCGTAGCTCTCGGAAGAGCTATCATTCGTCGCCCTAAAGCCTTCCTGATGGATGAACCTCTTGGTGCTCTTGATGCTGAATTTCGTAATTTGATGTGCCAGGAACTGAAGGGATTACATGACCGAATTAAGGCAACGACGGTTTATGTCACGCATGACCAACTGGAGGCGATGGCCATGGCTGACCGGATTGCGGTGATGAATCATGGTGTGATTGAGCAGTTGGGGACACCAAGCGAGATCTACAATACACCATCAACCATGTATGTTGCTGGTTTTATCGGATCTCCACCGATGAATTTGCTCACGTTGCCCAATGCGCTGGAGCCTGGACAAACGAAAATCACTCTGTCAGGTGATGATTGTGGAACGCTTCATTGTCCGGAGTCAACACAGGGTGTTCAAGCGGGTGACCTTGTCTTGGGTGTTCGCCCGGAACACTTACTTCCAGAGCAGAACGGTCCCCTACCGGGAGAAATCAGTGCCGTGGAATACATGGGAACTACCCAGATCCTGACGATCCAGACTCCTTATGGACAAGCACTTTCTCGCGTTCGTAGCACTCATTCATTTGGAGAAGGGCAATCAGTGCGATTGAATTTTGCTGCTCAGAGGGCCTCTCTATTTGATAAGAGTGATGGACAAACACTGCCCATGCAGGTTGCTCATGGCTGAGATAGCTCTCCAGGGAATACAGAAGCGCTTCGGGGACACGCTTGCAATCAACAACTTCGAGTTGACCATTGGAGATGGAGAACTGGTTGTTTTGTTGGGTCCTTCGGGAGCTGGCAAAACAACCACTCTCCGTTTGATTGCCGGTTTGGAGGAGGCAGATTCTGGGAGTATTCGGATCAATGGTTTGGACATGACGAAGTCTCAACCTGCTGAAAGAGATGTTGCGTTTGTTTTCCAGCAATACTCTTTGTACCCACACTTGACGGTTCGAGACAACTTGAGCTTCCCGCTTCGCTCGCCAGTATCCGGTCTTTCTGAAGACGCTGTTGCCAGTCGGGTTGAGGAAATAGCGAAGATGGTTCGGATTAACCACAAGCTTGAAAATAAAGCAACGGCCTTGTCCGGTGGAGAGATGCAACGCGTCGCGATAGGACGGGCACTGGTACGAAAGCCAACCATCTATCTGATGGATGAACCACTCTCCTCCCTGGATGCGAAGCTGCGAACTGAACTGCGAGTGGAGCTGAAGCACATTCAACAGAATCTTGGGGCAACGATCCTTTATGTGACCCACGACCAGGTGGAAGCAATGACTCTGGCTGATCGCATTGGGGTGCTCCGAGAGGGGGAACTGGTACAACTGGGCACGCCCAAGGAAATTTTTGAACAGCCAAACAACACCTATGTGGCCGAGCGATTGGGTCAACCCTCGATCAATCTCGTTCCATTGAGCAGTAAATGGCCCGTACATGCTCCTGCCAACGCCACACAGCTTGGATTGCGGACAGACCATGTTCAGTTGCATTCTGTAGATAAGCAGACCCAGGCCACTGTACCAGCTCAAGTGCAACGTGTTGAATATCTTGGCGACCAGACTTACCTGCATCTGCTCTGTGCAGGACAAGATCTCACCTTGCTGGCAGATCCAGCAACCTTGCTGAAGGAAGGTGACGGGGTAGCCCTTGAATTGGTGCAACCTCTATTCTTTGACCAATCCGGAAATCGTTTGTCTGCCTGAAGGCAAGGCAACTTGATGGAGAAGCTACAGATGACTCCAGACTTACTTAGATCGTTACTTCAAGGAACTGCAGAAGCAGTGATTGCCCAGGCTGAACACCTCACGGTTTTGGATCAAGCTATTGGTGATGGCGATCATGGCATCAATTTGAAGAGAGGCCTGGAGAACGTGCTCGCTGATTTGGACAATATCACAGCCAAACCACCAGCTGAGGCCCTTAAAGCAGCGGGGATGACCATGGTGATGAAAGTTGGGGGAGCCTCTGGTCCGCTCTACGGCACTCTAGCGATGACGCTGGGTAAGGAATGGCCCACCAACGATGAGTTAGATTCTGCGAAATTGAGTCAGATGCTTGCGGCATCCATCGAAGCTTTGAAGAAACGCGGAAAAGCAGATCTTGGAGCCAAGACCATGTTGGATGTGTTGGCTCCAGTTCAGCAAGCCTTGGAAGCAAATAAAGCAATGGCAGAGATCTCTGCCATTGCCCAGCAAGCCGCAGAAGCCACAATTCCAATGAAAGCAACTCGTGGACGGGCTTCTTTCCTGGGTGATCGCTCGATTGGACACATGGACCCTGGGGCCTGTTCCTCTGCATTGATAATTCAAACTATCTGTCAACTTCTGGAAGAGAAATCATGAGTAACGTGGGCATTGTGATCGTTTCGCATTCTCAGCAGGTCGCTGCGGGTACGGCTGAAATGGTGCTACAGATGGTGGGAGATGAAGTTCCTCTTGCCTGGTGTGGTGGCAACCCTGACGGTGGTTTGGGGACAAGTGTGGAAGCAATCATGGAAGCCATCTCTAAAGCATGGTCAGATTCTGGAGTAGCCGTAATGGTTGATCTTGGTGGTGCTGAAACGAATAGCGAAATGGCGATTGAAATGCTACCTGCCGAACAACAAAAGAAGGTAGTGATCTGCAATGCGCCGATTGTCGAAGGGAGTGTCATAGCAGCTTCGGAAGCATCTGGCGGTGCAAGCCTGGAAGAAGTCAAAAGCTCAGCAGAAGAAATGTGAGGAGGCATGACTGAAGAAAATACCTGGACTTCTGAGGGTGCGGTAGAAATTACTCATGATGTAGGTCTACATGCTCGGCCCTCTGTCAAGTTTACCAAGCTCGCCAAGCGCTTCTCGGCACGGATTGAAATCGCTGCTGACTCTGAGGGGCCGTGGATTGATGCCAAAAGTATTGTCAAGGTGATGGGAGCCAAGATGCCGCAGGGAACCATTCTGCAATTGAGAGCCACTGGAACAGATGCTCAGCCTGCGGTGGAGGCTTTGATTGATTTGGTCAATCAGGATTTTGAGGAATCTCAGGATGCCCGTTCAGCCTCAGCTTAGAGGAATCAGTGCAGCTCCTGGTCTTGCTCAGGGTGCCGCATTCTGGGTGGAGGCGTCTGCCGTAGGACGTTCTGCTGACTCCTTGAAACCCACGATTGATCTATCAGAAGCCCTGGCGTTAGCCAGTAGCCAGTTGGTGGAGTTGATGGAGCGAGTCGAGGGAGAGGAGGTAGAAATTCTCGAGTTCCAGCTTGCGATGCTCGAAGATGAAGCACTCAGTGATCCAGTACGTCAGGCTTTTACAGCAGGTACGACATTGATCGAAGGCTGGCAACAAACGTTGGATGAACATG
>Ga0209631_10002991_pt1 | contig 19789 bp, 19 predicted proteins | sample COG_08_FD_184752 | JGI IMG/M metagenome (GOLD analysis project Ga0209631, IMG submission 184752) | Pelagic Microbial community sample from North Sea - COGITO 998_met_08 (SPAdes) (version 2) | ecosystem: Environmental > Aquatic > Marine > Neritic zone/Coastal water | place: Helgoland, sampling...
CTTGGAATATGAATACGTCAATGGGGATAAAAGCTCGTTGAAAGGAAACATAACTTTGGTTAAATAAATTGTTAAAACAACAAGACATGAAAAAATTAGTATTTAGCATATTAGCCTTAAGCATATTCATAAATGGACAAGCGCAACAAGACAGACACTACAGTATGTTTTACGCCTCTCCAATGGCAATAAACCCGGGAGCAACGGGATTTTTTCCTGGCGATATTCAATTGTTTACAGGATTTAAAAACCAATGGAAAGCAATTAGTTCAAACCCTTACAATACAATTTCAGCAAGTATCGACTCTAAACTAATGAAAGGAAAATCAAACAATAGTTTTCTAGGGTTGGGAGTCAATTTCTACAACGATAAGGCTGGTGATAGTCAATTGACAACAAACATAACGAACATAAGCATAAATTACGCAATTGAAGTAGCTGAAAACCATCAACTAGCGCTAGGTATTCAACCTTCATTTTTCCAAAGATTTGCAAGTATGGAATCCTTAACTTGGGACGAACAATGGACAGGATCAAATTTTGATTCAAATTTGGAAAACGGAGAAACATTAGGAACTAATAAATCATTTAAATTTGACATTAATTCAGGACTTTACTATTTTGGAAAACTAAACAACCAAAACTCCCTAAATTTTGGTGTTTCTGTGGCGCACTTATTGAAACCGCAAAACACATTGCTAAATGCAAATGAAAACCTCTATCAAAAGTATACGATTCATGGAGGGGGAGAGTTTAGTCCAGACAATTCTAAAATAGCCTTTTCGCCAAATATGATTTACTTTATCCAAGGTCCAAATCAGTCATTATCAGTTGGAACAGATTTCATTTACTCTCTTCAAGAAAGTTCTAAATATACCGGCTATTATGACAAATCAACTATTTCAATGGGAGCTTATGTACGAGTTGGAGATGCCTTTTATACTACGCTATTCTTAAATTTCGCTTCCTTTTCCTTAGGTGTAAGCTATGACTTAAATATGTCAGGATTAGCCCTTGCTAGTGAGGGAAGAGGAGGAATGGAAATGTTGCTTAGGTATAGAATGAATCTATCTAAACAAGGAGCTGCTAGTTTTTAGAAGATTGTTATTTTTCCCCCAATAATATTAAAATAACCTTCGTTGTGAGGTTTAGATGTTGTTCACTATACCCTTGAATAGGAGATTTGCACTGGCTGGATTTGTTGCCAAAGGGACATCATGTACGTCACAAATTCTCATAAGCATAGAGATATCTGGTTCGTGCGGATGTTTGTCTAGTGGATCTCTGAAGAAAATAACAATATCACATTTCCCTTCGGCGACGCGCGCAGCTATTTGGGCGTCACCTCCGATTGGTCCGGATAATAATTTAGTCACTTTGAAACCTGCTTTTTCTACCTTTGAACCTGTCGTTCCCGTTGATATAAGTGTTACTTCATTTTTGTGAAGGGTTTCCGCTTGTTCATTTAAAAACTGAACCATCTCAGCTTTCTTTCCGTCATGTGCAATTATTGCAATTTCCATATAGTTATTGTATTAAATACAATAACAAAGATACACTTTTATTGATTAAGACCTTTTTTAATAATTGTAAACAATATCATTTGAGTGATTATATAGTATATATTAATTTTACTCCAAGAAAAGAACTTGATTGAAAAGGAGAAAAATCGTTTAAACAGAAATCATAAATGGGTACAGTCATAAAAAATTTGGAGCCTTTAAAAACATATAAAACCTCTATTATATTTTGTATGTTTTATTTTGTTGGATTTTTTAGACTAAATTATGTATGGAGAAAATTTCATTTCAAATCTCATAAGCTCTTATTTTTATTGCTCTCAACTTTACTTTTGTTTGAAGTAATGTCACTTTTCAATATGATAAAGTGTGTATCGTTTGTCTTTTGGATCTTTTTTGCGTTTTATTGATGTTTTACCTTCGATTTTCATGTTACTTTCTAAGAAAAGAGCAGAAGCGGTAAAAGAATTTTTAATACAATTTGGTATTGATGAAAATAGAATTGTAGTAGACTTTTCTGGCGAAACTAAACCGATATCTACTAACGATACTGAAGAAGAAAGAAGTCATAACCGTAGGGTGGATATGGTTGTTATTCATTAATAATGAAAGGTGTTTTCAAGGAGATTTAAAGCGGTTATTCCAACGCTTTCAAATCCTCCAAAAAGTTTGAACTCCTTCCTGTCGAGGTCACTAAAACAAAAGGCAATTATCTATATTATAGGTAGTTGCCTTTTTTGATTCCCCACATATTCCCCACATTGAGTGATTTAATTACTTATTCTTGTGTTTCCTCCTCCATTTAGATTTCTCATACTTCCAAGATGTAGGGCGAGAGAATAGCATATGAATAGTAGTTCAATGTATTTCACTTGTAGTTAGATTAAAATTTAAATTATGAAAAAGATATTGTTTGTATTGTTCGTTTTCTCTTTAGTATTTGCAGGCTGCAAAAAAAAAGGGATGTACGGATCCTGCTGCTAATAACTATGATCCCAATGCAACTCAATAAGATGGCTCTTTTGAGTTTGCTACATTAACAACTGCAAGTGCAACTAATGTAACTACTGCATCAGCAACCTTAGGTGGTAATATAACTGCTAACGGAGGCAGCTCAGTAATCCAAAGAAGAGTATGCTACGGCACATCAACCAGCCCAACCACATCTAATAGCGCTACTAATGATGGAAGCGGAATAGGAAGTTTTAGTATTAACCTTACAGGTTTAACGGCAGGGACAACTTATTACGTTAGGGCTTACGTAACAAATAGCGCAGGCACAGCTTATGGTAATGAAGTTAGTTTTACAACTACAGCCGGTGGTGGAGTTGGCCTTGCAATAGGTGACAGTTATCAAGGTGGTATTATCTTTTATTTAGATGGATGTGGCGGAGGCTTAATTGCTGCTCCCTCAGATCAATCTACATCCGCTGAATGGAATAGAATCTAGTCCTTCAGGAAACATTATGTATAAAGAAGAACATGAAGCTTTTACAGATCATAATGGTTTGTTCTCGTTGGTGATTGGGCACGGAGATATTACAAGTTTAAGTGTTGTTAATACTGTTCTTGATGTAAATTGGGGAACGTATAAACATTTTCTACAAGATACAAATCGATTTGATGGTCAATTGTTTTTAATCAACTTGTATCTTTTATAGGAGTTAATTTTAAAGTTTTTCCCTTATTAATTAAGCGATACGCTCTTTTATCAATAATTTGAAAAATATTTGGATTTTTATATCAGCGAACAAAAGATGCTAAAATAACCTTTATTTTTTTTTAAATGTTATTTCAAAACAAGTGCCCTCTCCCAAAATTGATTTAGCGACAATTTTTCCTTTGTTAACTTCAACGTATTCTTTAGCGATACTTAAACCTAAGCCCGTCCCCTGAATTTCTGTTACATTGTCTGCACGGAAAAATGGTTCAAATAAATGTTCTTGTTCTTTTTCTGGAATACCTAAACCATAATCTTTCACCGAAATAACCACTTCTTTTGGTTTAAAATCGATCCGTAATTCCGGATTTTTATTTCCTTTAGAATATTTAAAAGCATTACTGATTAAATTAGACAATGTATGATCGAGTAATTTGGGGTCTAATTTCATATTACAAGTTTCTCCGCTTATCAAAAAATCAATTACTCTTTTGTCTTCCTGAATTAAATTGAATTTTTTAACCAAATTATTACAAAAATCATGGACATTTAAAGCCTCTGGATTATAGGCAACAGCTCCAGATGTAAGTTTGCCAAGTGCAAGAACGTCATCCATTAATTCCGTCATTTTGGAAATTGATTCTATAATACGATTGGTTATTTTTTTATATTTTTCTTTACTCTGTTTATTATCCGAAGTACCTAACATTTCCAATAATTCTGTATTCGACTGAATAACTGAGAGAGGTGTTCTAAATTGATGAGATGCAACGGCAACAAAACTAGATTTTAATTGACCTAGCTCTTTTTCTTTAATTAATGATTTGTATATTAAAAACACAATAGTTAAAGTGCCCAAAAGCAAAACCGCTATTGCAAGTATAATTAGATTCTGTCTTTTATCTTTTTCAGCTGCAAGTAACTCCTTTTTTTCTTGTTCTAATTGAATTTTGTCACGTTCTTTATCGTATTTATATTCCATTTCTGCTATTGCCAAAGCTTCAACATTTTCTCTTTTTTGAAGCGAATCACGAACATTAATAAATAACTGATAATACAGATATGCGCTTTCTAAATCATCTTCCACTTCATAAATGAGATATAGCTTTTCAAAAGCATCTTTCATGCCTTCCATGTAATTAATTTCTTGTGCATTAATCATGGCATTTTCATAATATTCAATGGCTATGGCAGTCTTTCCAATGTCGGCATAAATGTTCCCAGAGTTGATTTGTAATATACACAAGCTTTGAAAATCTTCATTTTTTTCTGCGCTGACAATCGCTATATTGAAAAATTTTAGTGCGTCTTCTTGTTTTCCACTGCTATTATAAATACTGCCGATAGTTGAGTAAACTGAAATAAGCTTTTTATTATCCTCCAATATAGCGTAGATAATTTTTGCTTTTTCAGCAGAGGAGAGTGCTTTTTCAAACTCTCCCGTCAAATAGAATACATTCGCCATATTGATATGCGTATGGCCTATTCCTGCTTGGTCATTTATTCGTGTATTTATCTCAAGGGCTTTAGAAAAATAATTTTCAGCTTTCTCTGCGTCGTTTGTGACCAAATAAATATTTCCAATGTTGTTAAGGTCAATGGCTATAGAGGCATCATCATTGAGCGTTTCATCTGTTTTCAACCCTTTAAAATAATAGGAAAGACTTTTAGCGTAATTTCCTTTCATGTACCATGAAGTTCCTAGGATAGTATAGGCTTTTGAAAGTAAGCTCATTTGCTTCAGTGTATCTAGCTTACTCAAACTTCTTTCCGCTAGAACAATAGCTGAATCAGGATAACTGTACAATATTTCATCCGCATTTTTGAGAAGAATATTAATTTCTTTATCCCTGGATTCATTTTGCGCATAAAAAATTTGTGTGTTTGCAAGGATTGTAAGTAATAGAAAATATTTCAGTATTTTTTGCACGCTAAACTTTCAATATAACATCTAAAGTTAATCTTTTATCACAATAAATGCATATATTCGATTAAAATTCAGAGAATTAAAACTTTAAATTAAAATTATGAAACAAATTTTCAGCCTTTTTATTGGTGTTTTTTTGTTTGGAATATGTTTTGGACAAGAACACAAAGAACACAAAGAGCACAAAGAGCATACATCCTATTGTTGTGTGCAAAAGGATTACTGTGGTGAAAAAGCAAAAAAATGTCCCAAGTGCGCAAAGCCATTAATCAAAGCAGGCCTTTACTACTGCAATAAGTGTTCTCATTCCCGCAAAAAACCAGGTACTTGTGGTAAATGTGACATTACTCTTATTAAAATGGAAGGTAAGAATTAAGAGTTGAATTAGTCGGTCAAAAATTGCTGTAACTAATACAATTAAACCATTATTCTATGATTTATGGTAGGGTATGAGTTGTTTGTTCGGCCATAGGTAGTGTAAAACCAGGTAAAATATTCTAGAGACAAAGTGTTCTGTTAGATAATAGATTACACAAAAATGAATTCGGAGCCATTGAAAGAAATGAGCTTTCCCAGGACAAAAAAGAAGAAATAATTAAATAGATTCTAAAATAAGTATAGTCTAGAAATTAAATCTTAGCCTTTTTTTGAAATAAGAAAAGCTGGTAACACAGTAAAATCGGTCAAAATTGCTACAATAAGCGAGCTACTTATTAAAACCCCAATCGTTGAAATGCTTGTGAATTGTGATCCGATAAAAACGAGAAATCCGAGGCTTAATACAATCGTTGTATGGGTCATTGGTTTTTTTACCGTTAAGTAGGTCTTTTTTAGTGCATCAATACGTGTTGTTCCCTTTTTTATTTCCTGAAAATTATAAAGAAAATGCATTGTGTCATCTACTGCTAAACCGTATATAATTGTAAAAACCATTGCGGTACCAATTTTAAAAGGGATTCCAAAAATCCACATTACCATCCCTGCAAAAACAAGAGGTAATGCATTAGGAATAATACTAATTAGCGACAATCTTATAGATCTGGTAAGCAGAAATACGCAGAGGGATGAAATTAAAATTGCAAAAGAAATTCCTAACAACAAGTTGGATGTAATGTTCAAATTGGTTCTATCCATTAGATAAGCAGCGCCAGTAATTTGAACATTTACATGCTGTAACTCTTTATTTACAAAAGTCAATAAGTTTTTGTTTTTCTGCGATAGCACTGTGCTTCCCCAATCTTCTGAGCGTCCAGAAATTCGAGTGCTGTTCCACGAACTATCTATCAATGGAATAAACTTAGTTTCTAAATTTCTCTTTTTGATCAGATGAATTACTTTATTTAGTTCCTTTTTGGAGGATGGAATTTTAAAATGTTCCGAATTACCTCCATGCATTGTTTTATTAACCGATTTTATCAATAATGAAAGACTAGAAACAGATTTAATTTCATATTTCGTAATCAAGTAGTTAGCTAGAATATCAATTTCCTTAACGACCTCTTTGCTTTCTAGTTTTTCATTGTCTTTTGTAGTTATTACTATTTCAAAAGGGCGAATACCGTTAAAGTTTTCCTCAAAAAAAGCTAGGTCTTGTCTTAAAGATGATTTTTCATGAAGATCATCCAGAAAAAAATTATTGATGTTAATATTCGTAATTCCCCAAATGCCAATTATAAAAAATAATAGCGTTGCTAGTTTGACTTTTAAAGATTGCTGTAAAATTGATTCGTATAAAATGGGAAGTCTTACTGTTTTATCAATCTTTGGCAATGTTTTAGACCGATCAAATTGAAGAATCGAAGCAGGAAGCAATAACATCCCCGTAAAATATGTAACCATTATCCCCATTGCTGTAAGAAGTCCAAATTTTTGGATTGGTTCTACAGGAATTAGCCACAATGAAGCAAAACCAATAGCTGTTGTAAGTGCATTAAAAAATATTGGAACTCCCGCTTCTTTTATTGTCTCATGTAACGCATATTCCTTATTTTTTCCAGTAGCAATATGTTCTTTGAATTTGGATAGAATGTGAACGCTTCCAGAAGTCCCTGTAATTAACAATATAGCAGGAAGTAAGGTTATCATCAAATTAATTGGATAATTCAGAAATCCAATTAAAGCAAAGGTTAATAATAAAGCTACCAGTAGAACTGCTAACACCCATAACATGTATTTAAGTCGCTTGAGGACAATCCAAAGAGAAACGATTAATATTAGAAATGTTAAACTAGCAAAAAGTTGCATCTCTGACCTCATTTCTGAAATATAAAACTGTTGAGTTCTTAAACGACCAGCTATATGCCATTTGTCAAAATCATATTGAGCTATTATAGTCTCAATGTTTTTAAGGATTTTATTTCCTTCTTTTGGGCTTGAGTATTTATCAACTTTAAGTAATACCTGGACCGATAATGTATCTTTTGAAAAAAAGGATCGACTGAAGTCTGAAGAAGCATAAATTCTATTTTTGTCTTCTTGGAATTGGGATTGATCATCCAAATGAATAATTGGAAATTGAGTGATTCCAACAAGAGGAACATTTACAAAGTTTGATAAATTGGTTGGAGAATAAACTTTAGTGATTTTATCTGGACTCTTTAGTTGATTTGTTAGAGAGTCTATTCTATCAAGGAAAACTTTAGTAAAAACTCCTTCGTTGTTTTTAATTCCAATAAGTAAATAGTTATTCTCATTTTCAAATTTCTCTTTGAAATCAATGTAAAAATCTACCTCAGAATCATTTTCTGCGAAAAAACTCTCGATATTATAATCAAATAGAAGTTTGGTTAACTGTGGTGATAAACACCCAACTAATAATCCAAACAAAGCAATAGTCCAGAGTGGTTTCACCTTCATAGAAATGCGAACAATACCATTTTGAAGTCTATTATTCATGAAAAATAGTGCTTTGTTTTTCCAAGGTTTCTTTTGCTAAGTGTAACCAGATGGATTCGAGATGATAGCTTAACGATAACGATTTAATAATTCCTTTATAATTAATAAAGAATAATGGCGGATAAGCTCTTGTTACATATTTTTTCACTGATGTTTGACCAATTCCCTTTTCCATATCCATTTTATCATTAAAAAAATTGTGACTAAATTGAAGGAACAGAGTCTCCAACGAATAATCCTACTGCTTCAGTTACCGGTTTATTTTCTTGTGAATTTATAAAATTATAAACTAATAGAGTAACAAGCGTTATTATTGATTTTAGTTTAAATGCCTATTGTGCCGCTACTCTTGAATATTATAGGTTAACAAAAGAAATTTTTTCATTTTTCTGAATAACAGAAACTTTTGCACAGTGAGAAGGATAGGTGAAATAAAACTCAATATACGGGTCAAACTCTTGAGTTGTTACAAACCTTCCTGAACATTCTAAGTTTCCCTCAGGTGAAAAGCGATCTATTTGAAAGTTATTTTTTGTATCCGTAATTTGCACATAAAACCAGGAACCAGCTCCTTCTCCTGAAAGCCATTTGGCATTTTCAGGAATTAACATATTTCGTTTTGGTTCTGGCAATAAACTTGGTAGATCTTGTTTCATAAATCGGAATATTATTTAATTGATGGTCAATACTTAATTCATTTGCAGCTTTTACATTCCATAAAGGTGTTGGAGTGAGCATAACAGGAAATTGAAGTTTTAGTTTTTTAATTGAATACTTAATACCTTTTAATGCAACAGTTCTCACAAATCTTGAACAATTTGTTCCGGAGATTACAAAAGGACCATATTGCATAAAATCTCTTTTTTGTAATCCCTTAGCGCTGGAATAGGCTTTATCAAAGTTAATAGAAACGATTCCTGCTTTTATTTCTCCCGTACCATGGCAAGAAATATTTTCGCTTAGTTCGTGTAAAAGTTGCGCTAAGTTTAAAGGATCTCCAGAAATGTCAAAACTAATTTTTGTGTTGACCGCTAAATCATGATCTGTTGAAGCATCTCTCACTCTGCCATATCCTCTTGGGGTATGATATCTGCCGAAATCAAAATAAAAACAATCGCCCGTATCTCTTTTTACTAAAACAATTGCTGCATGGCCTACTTTATAATATCCATTTTTGTTAATGGCTAGCCATTTCAAAAAATTATCGTACCAAGCTCCTGCTTGTTTACAGAGAGTTTCTGGCCAGGCGATTATTACTGCAAGATCTTTTTCCATCGTTGTACTTTGGTAGTTGTTTGTTTATTCAATGTTTCGTAATAATTCATTATACCTTCTGAAGAGCTTAGATGAAGCTGAGTAATACTCACTGTTTCCATTCCTTCTTCTCCTTTAAGGATAAACCCATTTTCTTGATCAGTTGATGAATGAAGAGAGAATATCAGATTCTCATCTATTTTTTGAAGGTTTTGATTCCAATTTTCAAAATATTCGGTTCTGTTTTTTATAAACCCTGAAGAATAAAGCGTTGCTGAAGACCAAATATGATGTTGATTAGCATCTAAATGTTGGATATGTTTAGTAGATCCATCCCAACGTAATTCTGTTAGTTTTTGATCATTTTGCACATCAAAAAGAATTAACGTAAAAGGCTCTATTTCTCGAAAATCATATAGTGCTGTAAACTCATCTAAAGTTCCATATCGATAAACATCCAACAGTACTTGACCTCGACTTTTTCTATAGCGGGCTTGGCGTTCATGCGCTATAAAAGCACCATTTAAGAGACAGCAAACGATTCCATTTGACCCCATAGAAATCCATGTTCCTGCAGCTACCTTATCTTTTGGATAAAGCACCTGAAGATTTCCAACCTGAAAATTTTCGGGAAGCAATGTCTCTCTTGTTATTTTCTCATCGCGGTTGGAGGTTACGATATAACCTCCCAGATAATCTTTTATAAATGTTACGGTGCACATGTTTCTCCTCTATATCTAATAGTTGATGCAGCAACGCCTATATTTTCATCAATTTCTTGTCCAGAATCTGTAAATGAAATTTTCACAATGGCCAAATGGTGAACTGTATGATCCAATAAATAGGCCAGTTCGCGAAAAAAAGTAGAATTGATTTCTGTTGTACTTTCAGCATTTTTTGAGTAATTCGCTTTCAGAATCAGTTGATAGTCCATTTTTACAGAATCAATAAATGTACAGAGATTATCAATTACCTGAATTGCATAGTTTCTATTTTGTTCAATTTCAGTGTCTCTTTTTCTTTCGTCATAGCAGACATATCCTGTTTCACGGCTATGTTCAACACAAATGTAAAACTCAAGAATATGACGAATGTGCTGACCAACAGTAACCCCGGAAATAATAGATCTTGGCTCAATATAACTTTGATCTGTTACATTAACAAGTAACTCTTTTATCTGTTTTAAGTTACTAATATTATGTGCTATTAAATTCATGCCGTTATTTTTATGATTAATTCAATCGGTTATGTAGCATCTAATTTAACTAAAATAATTATTTAGTTACATTTAAATCAAAAAGATCTGCTCACACTTGAACAGATTCACTTGGCCGTAGCTCATATATGGAAAGGGTTCGTTGTATTATCATAGAGAAATGGGATTTAATTATTTCAATGAAGCTATTCCAATACTTTCAATGCCTCCAAAAAGTTTCAACTCTGTCCTTGGGAGGTCACACGAAATGACAAATTGTTAAATTTACAGTTTGTACTCTTTTTCTATACACAAAAATCGCTGATAAACACAGAAGTAACTCTATTACAGAATTTGTTTGTTTTATTGCTCGGTTTCATAAATAAACACCCTCAATGTCTTAAGAATAATTCTATTCAACTCTTCAAATAGCTAATGAAGGTGTTCAGACGGGCCTTGTGACTCTCTGTTTTTGATAATTCTTTTTTTTACCATTGGCCAGCAAGTTTGTCTGATATCAATTTTTATTTCTGTTGTAATATCGGCCAATGTTATGCTACTATCATCCCAGCGCCATGCCTTGGGGTTTAGAGTTTTTCTAATTCCAAAATCTAATTCTAATCTTTTCAAATTTTCCGGAAGTATTTGTTGCTCCCAATAAAGCCGCTCAAATATCTCTAAGAATTTTATGATATACTTAAAGTCATCCTTATCTACATTAATATTAAAAAGGTCACGGTTGACATGTTTTATTTTGAAATATTCTTTATTTCTATCAACTTCGAGATAGGTAAATTCAAAACCACCAAGGTTAAAAACTGCCATGCTTTCATTTTTAATAGCCCAATCTTTTTGTAATGAGAGTTCAAAGCGACTGTTATTCATATAATCTATGACCTGCTCTTTGCAATAGCTCTCATATCGATGATATTCAGAAAGCTCCTCGAATTCCAGGAAAATATCAACAAATAATTTGTCATCATAAATCTCAAAAAAATCATCATCTATCCATTTTAAGAATCCTAGAAGTCTTTCGAATTCTTCACTGTATTTTAATAACAACCACTCTAACTTATCCATTGAGATATAGGGCTGGTCTATCTCCTTGAACATTTCGTAATATTTGATTTCTTGAATTGCCATGATTAATGCTTCAAATATTGCATTTATTTTTTAGAGTATCAATAAAACATTTCCTACTATTTATTTTCCTAGTGAAGGACAACAAAGATGGAAAAGGTCCTCCAAAAAGTTTGAACTCCTTCCTGTCGAGGTCACTAAAGCGGAGAATTGGTTAAAATTAACTGGTTCTCCACTTTTTATTTTTGCTAAATCCTTTGACGAAAAAGGGGGCTGGCTCACAAAGTCTTTTTATCCTTTTTGGATTGTCTTGATTTTTTCGTTCTTTTACATCAAGGTAAAAGGACAAGGAAGATAAAAAATGGTACAGGGTTTTAATGTCCAAATAAATTATATTCTTTACAATTTAACCAAAGCCATAAATATCTTATGAAATTAGTTTTCGCAACCAACAATCAAAATAAAGTCAACGAGATAAAATCTTTACTTGGAGAAGGAGTTGAAATATTATCACTAAAAGACATTGGTTGCAATGAAGAATTACCTGAAACACAAGAAACATTAGAAGGAAACGCTTTGCAAAAAGCAAGATATGTTGCCGATAATTATCATGTAAATTGTTTCGCAGACGATACAGGATTAGAAGTAGCGTCATTGAATGGTGCTCCGGGAGTTTATTCTGCTCGTTATGCAGGTGAACAATGTGACGCTGAAGATAATATGACTAAAATCCTTTCTGAATTAGATGGTAAACAAAATCGGGAATCAAAATTTAGAACCATTGTTGCCCTTATATTAAACGATGAAGAACACTTCTTTGAAGGGAGAATAGAAGGGAGTATTACGCATTCTAAAAGTGGTTCTGATGGTTTTGGATATGATCCAATATTTCAGCCAAATGGATTTGACATCACTTTTTCAGAAATGTCGATGGCGGAAAAGAATGCCATAAGCCACCGTGGGAAAGCTGCTGCTAAGTTGATTGCGTTTTTAAAGGAGGAATTCCCAAGATTCTAGCCTTTCAGTGCTACTTCAATCACATCTTGAAACAATTGTTTTAATGAAAGACCTTCATGTGCTGCCATTTTTGGAATAATGCTTTCTGCAGATTGTCCAGGAACAGCATTGATTTCAATTAAATGCGGTTCCCCATTATGAATGATGTAATCTGCTCTAGCAATTCCTGAAAAATCAAGAATTTCATAAATTTTTAATGTCATTCCCTTGATTTTAGAAGTCATTTCCGCTTCCAAGTCAGCTGGGGTAATTTCGTTAGATTCTCCTTTGTACTTTGCGTCAAAATCAAAGAAAGCATTTTCAGTTACTATTTCCGTTATTGGTAATACATGTAATCCTCTTAGTGACTTATAAATACCATTAGTGACTTCTCTTCCGTTTAAAAAAGATTCTATCACCGCTTGTGTACCGTGTTTTAATGCTAAAGTGATAGCATCTTCTAATTCACTTTCATTCTCTACTTTAGTCACACCATAACTACTTCCACCGTCTGTAGGCTTAACAAAACAAGGAAGCCCAACTTTTTCTATTATTTCTAAACCATTAATCGCTTCATTTTCCCGAACCAATAAGGCTTTAGCAACAGGGATATCGAAACTGTCTAAGAAACGATTGCAGGCAAATTTATTGAATGTAAGGGTAGCCGCTAAGTGACTACAAGTTGTATAGGGTATGTCTAGCATGTCAAAATAAGCTTGCAATTTTCCATCTTCTCCCGGAGTACCGTGAATTACAATAAAAGCACAGTCGATTGTTATTTTTTGCCCATTTATGCCAAAAGAAAAATCAGTTCGGTTGATAAGTTGTTTCTTGTCATTTTCATCAAAACCAAACCACCCGTCTTTATCAATTTGAATTTTATATACATTATATTTTTTCGCATCTATATTCTCAAAAACTGTTTTAGCACTTTTTAAGGAAATACCTTTTTCGTTACTATATCCACCTCCAATTACAGCAATGTTTTTCATGTTACTTCTTAATAAAATTCGACAATAATTATGTATCTATTATACAAGATTGCTCTTCAAAGTTATGTTTCTGTTCATTCATTTATTAAAAGCTCTAAACTAATTATTAACAGCGGTTCGTTATTGTGATATTCAAACTAACTTAGTATTCGGAGAATTGGATGAATTATTTTTCCCGGCAGCAAAGCAAAATTTAGAATAATAGGGTAAGTTCCATGACAAAACTTTATAGAAGTTAAGTGGTTAAACACGAAGCGAAAAATTCGTGAAGTAAAATGGGTTGAATATGTGTTTACAAAGCAATATTTTTATCTTTGTTTCGATTTACAATGAATATGGGTATAGTTAAAGCATTTTTCAGATTTTTAATTAGTAAGTTGTTCTTAATCAACCTTACGCTTGTGATCTTAGTTGGATTTATGATTCCTTATTGTTCTTTAGGAGCTTTAGAAGATTTTACAAACAATGATTCTGAAGATTATCAGCGTAATTATATAGCGGTGCCAAATTTTATTGGCGTCCATATGGATAAGATTGATGATTTTATTGGAAGTAAAGACTTGAACTACGTTATCAATGATTCTGTGTATTCTGACAATGCGCCTGCAGGCTCTGTGATTAGTCAAGATCCAGATCCTCATATTGAAACGGCTACTGATACAATCCCTTCTTTTGTAAAGCCTGGTCGTAGAATATACCTAACAGTTGTAAAAAAAGCAGGAGAGTATAAAGTTCTGCCCGATTTATTATCAGTAAATAATTCCAAAAAATTGGCCAAGGTAAAATTAGAAATGCTTGGTTTTAAAGTGAATTTCGAACCAAAACCCCATAAGGATGATGGACGTGTTTTGGAATTGAAATACAAAGGAAAAAAGATAGAAGCAGGTAATAAATTGCTGAAAGGTTCCGTTATACAAGTCATCTACGGAAGCGGGGAAGGTGGGAAACCTGTTAATTTACCAATGTTGGTTGGAGAAACGGCGTTTAATGCGCAACAATTATTGGCATTATCAGCCTTAGATTCTGAAGTGCTATACGAAAATGCATTAACAGCTGAAGACTCTCTATCCTTTGTGGTTTATAGACAGAGTCCTCATCCTCGAAGTGTTGTTGAAGGTGTAGTTTCTTCGGGTTCTCTGGTTACAATAATGGCCAGAAAACTGGTTGTTGTAACTGATACAGCAGCAGTCGCAGATTCATTGTAGATATTGATTGACTGATTAATGAGAAAAATAATAGTTCTACTTACGGTATTCATTTCTTTTGCAACTTATGCACAAGAAGAACTGCAGCCATTAAGATACAATGGTAAAATAATGAAAGAGGAAGCGCAGCAGAAAGCTAGTGTTTTGCATGAGTCCTTTACTTATATATTTGATACATTAGATCTTCCTTTTTTTGATGACTTTTCGAGTGACCATTTCAAAACCTTCAATGATACCATTGGTGGTTCAAACGTCGAAGATTCAACTTGGTTTTTGTTAGAAATAGCGGGTGTTCCAAATGCTTGGGGAAGCTCTTACATGCTGGATACAAGCTACCGCTACGAATATGATACGGTTCCAGGATATGGTTTTGACTCTATTTCGATTGATACCATTGCATTACCATCTTCATTTGTTGACGTATTTATATTGGATAATTATCCAGTTACGTTTTCAAACAAAGAAGTATGGCCTTCTTTTTATACCATAGATTCGCTTTGGACTATTCCCTCACCAGACGCAACAATTATTGAAGTAAACCCAGATTTACTTCAGGATTCCCTAACGATGTATTTCGTGGTTGAATCTGCCGAGGATGTTGATGTTTTTTGGCAAGATCGGTTTGTTTATTTAAATGATACTTACCCCATTCAGCCCCATTCTATTGGTGTTGCTACTTTTGATGGGATTGATGATGTTGGATATCCTTATGATTGGTCTTCTCCCTCTGCGACTGGGTTGTCGGATGTATTAACTTCCAAGCCAATAAACCTTTTAGGAACAGTTGGAGATGTTTATTTTAGTTTTTTATATCAAGGAGGAGGAATTGGAGAAGCACCCGATCAATTTGATTCGTTAACCTTAGAATTCTGGTCACCTGTTACTTCTCAATGGTTTTCTGTCTGGAATACTACTGGGAGTTCTTCTTCAACCTTTACCCAAGTGTTATTCCCAATAACAAGTGCGCAATATAAACAGAATGGTTTTCAATTCCGCTTTAAAAGCTATGGTTCACTTACTGGAAGTTTGGATCATTGGCATATTGATTATGTTGAATTGGCAGATAATAGAGCATTCGATGATTTTTACGAAGATGAATGGGCTTTTCAATATTACCCTACATCACTTATCAAAGAATATACTTCTATGCCCTGGACACATTACCAAGTGGATCCAAAAAATCGGATGGTAAATGACAGCTTAATTTTGTCCACTTATAGCTCTAATCCCAATCTAGCGGGAATAAATGTATCAGGAGGCACTGGAATGGAATTGTATTATGATGGAATATTGCTCAATTCAATTGATTATTTGGGGGCAGCGACGGTAAATCCTTTATCTAAATTTGATTTAAAATATCACCTTCCGGATTCTGGACCTGAGGAGTTTTGGTTTGATACTGCTTATGCAGATACATTTGCAATTTTTGATTTAAAGCATTTTCTGGGGACTGATACTGATAATTTATTTCAAGGAAATGATACCCTTTGGCAGCAACAAATTTTCCAAAATTACTATGCCTACGATGATGGCAGTGCAGAATCTGCATATGGAATAGTCGGAAGTGGTGCAGAAGTAGCTTATAAGTTTACAATACCAAACGGAGTAGTCGATTCTATACGAGCAGTAAAAATGCATTTTGAAGCCTCTGTAAACGATGCGAGTAGTGAGCTGTTTTATATTCAAATATGGAATGAAATTAACGGTGAGCCCGGAGATTTAATTTATACTACGGATGATGAGTTACTGCCAACGTCCTACCTTCCAAAGTACAAGTATGGTGTAAATGGATATTATGAATATGTATTACCTGAAACTGTTGCTTTATCTGGGACTTTTTATATAGGGTGGAAACAGTCGTCAGCAGACAGGTTAAATATTGGATTTGACAAAAACATCAATAACCAAGACAAAATATTTTATGATACTGGTTCAGGTTGGTTAAATACAAGCTTTGAAGGCTCATTAATGATTCGCCCAGTTTTTATCTCTGGATATGATGAGATATTGGCGTCTATACATTCAAATAAGACGGCGTTAACTTTTCAGATGTATCCAAATCCAGCAAATGATTTATTAACTATAAAGGTTCAGGATGGACTTGAAGGTGAATTGAAAATCTACGATATGCAAGGGAAGTTATTGATAATTGAAAATTTACTTGGCTCAGACCAAGTAAGTATTACTGACTTGTCGGTTGGAATTTATATAGTTCAAATAATAAGTAAAAAGGGTGATATTGCAACAAGTAGATTGTCCGTTTCAAGATAATGGGTATGGATGAAGAGTTAGCAGAGAATGGGGATAATATAGAAGAGCAAAGTGAGTTATTCGAACACCATCATTTTCTAGTTGATCCAGGACAGCAACCCTTAAGAATAGATAAATTCTTGATGGCGCGTATTCCTAATATTTCAAGAAACAAGTTGCAAATTGTTGCTAAAAATGGAAACATTCTGGTAAATAAGGTTGTTGTTAAACAGAATTATCGCGTTAAGGCAAATGACGATATTTCCATTGTGATGCCGGAACCTGTCAAGGTTTTTGAAATGATTCCCGAAGATATTCCAATTAATATTGAGTATGAAGATGATGAATTGGTGATTGTAAACAAAGATCCAGGAATGGTTGTTCATCCGGGTTTTGGAAATTACTCCGGAACACTAGTGCATGCATTATCATTTCATTTCGACAATCTTCCATCGTTGCCTACAGACTATTTTGGAAGACCAGGGTTAGTGCACCGATTAGATAAAAATACCTCAGGAATAATGGTTGTTGCTAAAACTGAAAATACACTAACAAACTTAGCAAAACAGTTTTTCGATAGAACAACTTTTCGTAGATATTATGCTTTGGTTTGGGGAGATTTTGATGAGGAGGAAGGAACGATAGAAGGTAATATTGGGCGTTCTCAGCAAAATAGAAAGGTTATGGATGTATTTCCGGATGGCGATATGGGAAAACATGCCGTTACACATTATCAAATTTTAGAACGATTTGGTTACGTTACGCTAATAGAGTGTCGTTTAGAGACTGGCCGAACGCACCAGATTCGAGTCCACATGAAACACATAGGGCATCCAATATTTAATGATTACGAATACGGAGGTGATAGAATAGTGAAAGGAACTATTTTTTCTAAATACAAGCAATTTATAGGTAATTGTTTTGCAGCTATTCCACGTCACGCTTTACATGCAAAGTCTCTTGGTTTTACGCACCCTAAAACGGGAGAAGAAATGCGTTTTGACTCGGAATTGCCAGAAGATCTAGTAAATGTTCTAGAGAAATGGAGACGCTATAAAGGAAATTAATTGTTTTAGATGATGAAAATTTTATATATCCACGGTTTAGATAGTTCTCCAAAACCAGATAAGATAGAGATACTCAAGCAATATGCGGATGTTATTGGTCTTCATTTGGATTACAAGAAAGAAGAAGATCCCTTTAAATTGTTAAACGATACAATTGAAAATGAAAATATTTCGCACATCGTTGGAAGTAGCTTAGGTGGGTTTTTAGGGTTTTGGTTAGGCGAGAAGAATAGTCTGCCTTGTTTACTTTTTAATCCTGCAATGGGAATGCGGTCTATTGACATTTCGGTAGAAAGAAACTATAATAAATGCCCCAAAAGATTAATTGTATTAGGAGAAAGAGATGAGGTAGTCTTACCTTATCATACAATAGAATTTTTACGTCCGTTAAGTCGAAAGAAAACGAAACAAGAAATCATTATTGATTCTACTATGGAACATCGAATCAGTGATAAAAATTTCAAAAAATATGTCAGGTATTTTTTTAACTAATTAGGTCAATATCCTTGAAGGCAAATATAAAGAAGCGATTTAAGTCAATAATTAATCCTTAAATTTGCTTCTTCAAAATCAAACTTTGAGCTTTAAATACCAAACTATAGATTTACCTGTTGTAGAAGTTATTCCTGAAATTCAGGTGAAACTAACAACAGACACTACACTTATTGTTAAGGCCCCTCCTGGAGCCGGAAAGAGTACGCTCGTTCCACTTACTTTAATGAATGAGCCTTGGTTAAAAGGTCAAAAAATATTGATGCTGGAACCAAGGAGATTAGCGGCGAAAACGATCGCAAATCGTATGGCTGATTTATTAGGAGAGCAATTAGGGGAATCTATTGGTTTTAGAATTCGTTTTGAAAATAGAGTAGGACCAAATACACAAATTGAAGTTGTAACAGAGGGGATTCTTACAAGGATGATCCAGCAAGATAACGGACTAGAAGGAGTTGGTTTGGTAATTTTTGATGAATTCCATGAAAGAAGTATTCACGCTGATGTGGCCATGGCACTATGCCGTGAAGCCCAGCAAATCTTGCGTCCTGACTTGCGAATAATGGTAATGTCGGCTACGTTGGATATGCCTGAATTATCTGCAATGCTCAATGCCTCGGTTGTAATTAGCGAAGGACGGCAATATCCAGTAGAGATCAACTACTCTGGAGAAAGTGATATGCGTTTGTTACCTGAATTGGCAGCTAGAGTGGTTAAGTCCGCATTACAAAAACATGAAGGAGACATATTGGTTTTTCTACCTGGACAAGGTGAAATTCGGAAATGTGAGGAGTTTTTGCGCAGTTCTATAAAGGGAGTAATGATTCATCCATTATATGGACAGTTACCACCAAATAAGCAGTTTGCTGCAATTATGCCCAATCGAGAAGGTAAACGAAAGATTGTTTTAGCAACTTCTATTGCCGAGACTAGTTTGACGATAGAAGGGGTTAAGGTGGTTGTGGATTCTGGTTTTGGGAGAACGTCTCGTTTTGATCCAAATTCAGGATTGTCTCGATTAGAGACCGTTCAGGTTTCAAAGGACTCTGCTGATCAGAGAGCAGGAAGGGCAGGTAGGTTAAGTGCTGGAGTTTGTTATCGTATGTGGACTTTGGCAACCCAATCTCGTTTAAAAGAACATGGAACTCCTGAGATAGAGCATGCAGATTTATCATCATTAGTCTTGGATATGGCGCAATGGGGAATCGTAGATCCGCAACAACTTTCATGGTTAACACCACCACCTAAGGGTCATG
>Ga0209631_10002993_pt1 | contig 19765 bp, 21 predicted proteins | sample COG_08_FD_184752 | JGI IMG/M metagenome (GOLD analysis project Ga0209631, IMG submission 184752) | Pelagic Microbial community sample from North Sea - COGITO 998_met_08 (SPAdes) (version 2) | ecosystem: Environmental > Aquatic > Marine > Neritic zone/Coastal water | place: Helgoland, sampling...
AAACTATATTTTCAAGAACTGTAAAATTCTCCACAAGCATAAAATGTTGGTGAACCATACCAATGCCATTTTCTATAGAGTCTCTTGGTGATTTTAACTTAATCACGTTGTCATTTACTTTTATTGTTCCAGAGTCAGCTTGATAAAGCCCGTAAACAATGCTCATTAGTGTAGATTTTCCAGCTCCATTCTCACCAATGATACCGTGAATTGTTCCTTTATTAATTGTTAAGTTGATATCTTTATTGGCATGAACATGACCAAAAGATTTATTGATGTTAGTTAATTGTAAAATAGGTGAGACCATATAAAACTATGTTTTAAGATTTGGTCTCACCAAAGATTTTTATTATTACTCTTGTGACCAGTCAGCAACAGCCATTGCACCACTTGCAATGTCAGCAGCAGCAGCTTCAACAGCAGCAGCCATTTCGTCAGTTACCATACCATCTTCAGTAGCATAACCAACTCCACCTTCTGCAAGACCTAATACAACTATAGCTGGCTCAAAAGTACCGGCAGCAGTTTTTTCAGCTTGCTCAAAGATTGTTAAATCTAAACGCTTTAACATTGAAGTTAACATATTTCCTGGGTGCATCCAGTTTTGATTTGTATCAACACCAATGCCCATGATTCCAGCATCCGCTGCAGCTTGAAGAACACCAATTCCTGTTCCTCCAGCAGCTTGATAAACAACATCAGCACCACCATCAACTTGAGCTTTAGTTAACTCAGCACCTTTGGTTGGGTTATTCCAAGCTTCAGGAGTTGTTCCAGTCATGTTAGCCAAAACTGTAATGTTAGGATTAACATATTGTGCACCTTGCTCATAACCACCTTGGAATTTTCTGATTAAAGGAATGTCCATTCCTCCTACAAATCCAATTGTACCACTTTCAGATGCCATAGCAGCAATCATACCAACAAGAAAAGATCCTTCGTGTTCTTTGTAACATGCTTGATAGATATTTCCTGCTGGATCATCTAACCAACAAACATCCACTGCTACAAAGTTTGTATCTGGGTAGTCTGGTGCTACAGCAGCAACTGCATCAGCTTGTGCAAATCCCATTGCAACAACAAGAGTAGCTCCTCTATCAGCAACTTTTCTCATTCCTTGTTCAATTTGAGTATTATTAGATGCTTCGAACTCAACCATGTCCCAGCCTAATTCATTTTTTACTCTTTCAGCAGTTCTAAATGCTAATTCATTAAAAGATTTGTCGAATTTTCCTCCAGAGTCGTAAATTACACCAATTTTATTTGCAAAAAGATTTGATGAAAATACAAGTGCGAAAGAAACAACAAATATATTTAAAAGTTTTTTCATAATAAATATCTCCTCATTATTTCCGTAAAATATAGTCTGTAGATATCATCTTTATCTGAAAAAAAAATTAATAATTTAACTTTAAGTTATATATCGTGGATAAATGATCTAGGTGCCCATATATCGATCACCTGCGTCACCAAGACCAGGTACGATGAACTTATTTTTATCTAATTTAGCGTCAATTTGACAAGTAAAGATATGAAGTGAGCGATGATTTTTTTGAACATTTTTTATTCCCTCAGGAGCTGCTAGAAGAGAAATTAGTGAAACATCTTTAATGTTTACCCCTTTATTTTTAATTAAATTTATAGCTGCAATAGATGAGTTTCCTGTAGCGAGCATAGGGTCAAGAACAAGAACTTTTTTGTTTTTAGTTTTTGGAAGTTTAAATAAATATTCAACAGGCTCATATGTTTGCTCATCACGGTATAAACCAATATGACCTTTTTCTGCATCGGGTAAAAACTTTACAAAACCCTCCAATAAACCAAGGCCAGCTCTTAAAATTGGTACCAGAATAACTTGTTGGGCAAGATCTTTGCCTGTTGTTTTTTTAAGCGGCGTCTGAACAGACACTTTTTTGTATTTTAAATGTTTCAATACTTCAGCTGCTATTAAATAGCTTGCTTCATTCATTGTTTGCCTGAATAAAGAATTAGAGGTTTTTTTATTTCTCAAAATTGTCATTTTATATTCTAAGAAAGGTGATTTAATTGATGTAATCATAAATATATTACATATATACAATTGATCATAAGAGCAATGCGGATATTTTTATTTCTTTCATTATCATTATTAGTTTGGGGATGTTCTACTGTAGAGGTTACCAAAGAAGTTATTAAAGTCACAAATACTGTTACTGAAAAAGTAAAAGAATCAATTCCAAAAAAAGAGAGTGAAGCAGAAACTGTAATTGAGGAAATAATTGAAGAAAAAGAAATAGAGGAAGAAATAGAAATCTTAGAAGAAAAAAAAGAAATAGAAAAAAGTATTATCAAAAACCAACAAAAATTAGCAGATATAAATTTTATTGGAAAAACTGAGAATATAATTTTTGACTTATTAGGTACAGCTCAGCTTTCAAGAATAGATGGGTCCGTATACACTCTAAGATATGATAGTAAAAACTGTAGATTGTTTTTATTTTTCAACCAACAAGCTAACATTAAAAGAGTTGAGTATTTTGAGCTTAGAAATGACAAAGCAGAATTATTAAACTCAAAGCAGGCACTAGAAGGGTGTTATAAAGAATTTAATTTGTTAGATTAAATTTATTCTATTTCAATTAACAGATCTTTTGTCTCTACATTATCTCCAGAACTAACATGGATTTTTTTTATCGTTCCACTTTTTTCTGCATTAATAGTTGTTTCCATTTTCATAGCCTCGATAACTAAAACCCTATCACCTTTAATTACTTTTGCACCTTCTTTAACAAATATTTTAGCAACTTGACCTGGTAGAGGTGATCCGACATGATTTGGATTATTTTCTTCTGATTTAATTTTAGTAGTAACATTTTTTGAAAACTCTGTATTAATAATTTCAATAGTTCTTGGTTGACCATTTAGTTCAAAAAATACTGAACTTGAGCCGTTAGGATTGGCTTCTCCTTTTGCTAAATATCGAACAATAAGATTTTTACCTTTATCAATTGGTAAAGAATATTCTTTATCCGGAAGTGGTCCGTAAAAAAATAACTCCGTAGATAAAATAGATGTATCACTATAAGTTTGACGATGGTCCATAAAGTCCTCAAATACTTTTGGATACATTAAATATGAGGCTAGTTGTTGATTAGAAATTTTTTCCTCATATTTAGTCTCTAAATTCTCTTTTTCCTTATCCAAATTAACACTTGGTAAAACAGAGCCAGCTCTTTTAGTAAGAGGTTTCTCATTCCCTAATATTTTTTTTTGCAATGTTTCTGGAAATCCTCCCATAGGTATTCCAATTTCACCTTTAAAAAATTCTACAACCGATGAGGGGAATGAAATTTCTTTATTTGGAGACAAAACATCCTCAGGGCTGAGATCATTGGTAATCATATAAAGCGCCATGTCACCTACAACTTTTGAGGAAGGTGTTACCTTAATTATATCTCCAAACATTTTATTTACTTCTGCATACATATTAGCAACAAGACCCCATTTGTCTGTTGTTATGCCAAGGGATCGAGCTTGTTCTTTTAGGTTAGTAAATTGCCCTCCTGGCATTTGATGTAAATATACATCTGAGCTACCTCCTTTAAAATCCGTCTCAAAAGCCTTGTAATTATTTCTAACTTGCTCCCAATATAACGAGGCTTCTCTAATACTAATCTCATTAAGCTTTGGATCTTGATGATTTTGTTTCATTATAGATACAACAGAGCCAAGAGCAGGTTGGGATGTTAGTCCACTCATTGAGTCCATAGCCAAATCAACAATATCAATTTTCTCTTCAATTGCCGCAAGAACTGTTGCAGATGATGTTCCAGATGTATCATGTGTATGATAGTGAATAGGTAGAGAAATTTCATTTCTCAACTCTTTTACAAGTAGCTTAATTGCAGAAGGTTTACATAAACCTGCCATATCTTTTATAGCAATAATATGTGATCCAGCTTTTTCTAATTCTTTTGCCAGCTCAATATAATACTTTAATGTATATTTACTCTCATTAGGATTAGTAACATCATTGGTATAACATATTGTTCCCTCACATATTTTATTTTGTGATCGAACTTCTTCTATTGAGACTTTCATATTTTCAATTAAATTTAATGAGTCAAAAACTCTAAACACATCAATCCCAGCTTGAGCAGCCTCTTTTACAAAAAACTTTACAACATTATCAGGATAATTTTTATACCCTACAGCGTTAGATCCACGTAAAAGCATCTGTTTTAAAATGTTGGGGGCTTGCTGATTTATTTTTGCCAATCTATCCCATGGATCCTCTTTTAAAAATCTCATTGAAGTATCAAAGGTTGCTCCACCCCAGCACTCAATAGAAAACAAATCGGAGAGTTCTTGGCTATAAAATTCTGCGATATTTACAAGGTCATCTGTCCTCATTCTTGTTGCAAGAAGCGACTGGTGTGCGTCACGCATAGTTGTATCAGTAATCAAAGTATATTTTTTTTCTTTTATCTTTTGACTGAATTTTTCTGGTCCATGTTTTTTTAATTCTTCTACATAATTGGTTGCACTATTATTTTTTTCAAAAGAAGGAATTACCGCATCTGTTAAATTAAAATCATTTGTTCTTCCTGCTATATCAGGATGGCCATTAACAACAATATTACCTAAATAAGAAATAATTTTTGATGCACGGTCTTTTTTTGGTTTAAAATTATATAGATCTTTATTGGTATCAACAAAATTAGTATTGTATTTACCAGACTTAAAATCATCATTATTTATAAGAGATTCTAAAAAAACAAGATTAGTTTTAACACCTCTTATTCTGAACTCACGAAGAGCTCTGTCCATTCTTCTAATACAATCATCAGTTGATTGTGCCCAAGTCGTAACTTTTACCAAGAGAGAATCATAATAGGGTGTAATAATTGATCCTGAAGCTGCCGTAGCGCCATCTAATCTTACGCCAAAACCAGAAGCAGATCGGTATGTCATTATCTTACCGTAATCTGGCATAAAATTATTGAGAGGGTCTTCTGTAGTAACACGGCACTGAATTGCGTAACCATCTAACTTTATATTTTCTTGATTTGGTAAAGCTGGATCCTCTCCAATCTTTGCGCCTTCCGCAATTCTTATTTGGGCCTTAACTATATCAATACCTGTCACTTCTTCTGTTACAGTGTGCTCAACTTGAATTCTTGGGTTTACTTCAATGAAATAATGTTGATTATTTTTTTTATCGTATAAAAACTCTACTGTACCAGCTCCGCAATAATTTACAAATTTCGCAATCTTAACTGCTGAGTCACAAATACTTTTTCTTGAATTCTCTGCTAAAAAATGGGCAGGCGCTCTTTCAATAATTTTTTGGTGGCGTCTTTGAAGGGAGCAATCTCTTTCAAATAAATGAACTATGTTACCGTGCTTATCGCCTAGTATTTGCACTTCAATGTGTGCTGCGTCTTCTAAAAATTTTTCAATAAAAACTTCATCCTTGCCAAAGGCTTTTTTAGATTCACTTTGAGCAAGTTCTATTTGTTCGGATAATTCATCAGCAGAACGAACAACTCTCATTCCTCTTCCGCCTCCACCCCAACTTGCTTTCACAATAACCGGATAACCAATTTTATTTACTTCATCATGAATGGTTTTCTTATTTTGTTCATTTACTTTTACGGAAGGAATAGTGCTAACCCCAGCCTCATCTGCAACTTCTTTTGCTGCAGTCTTGTTTCCAAGTCTGTTAAGTATTTCTTTGGTAGGCCCAATAAATATAATATTATTTTTTTCGCACTGATCAGCTAAATCAGGATTTTCAGATAAGAAACCATACCCTGGATGAATAGCATCCACACCTGCTTTCTTTGCAATATCAATAATAGAATTAATATCGAGATAAGCTTGAATGGGGCCCTTACCTTCACCAACAAGGTAACTTTCATCAGTCTTAAAGCGATGAAGAGCAAACCTATCTTCTTTCGAATAAATAGCCGCCGTTTTTATTCCTGATTCTTCCGCAGCTCTAAATATTCTAATAGCAATCTCACTTCTATTAGCTGCTAATATTTTTTTAATTTTTTTCATTTTTTAAATACAAACAGTGTTTAGTGATGACACATTGGTCACACATAGGTTTTTGCGATTTGCATGTATATCTTCCGTGCAAAATAAGCAAGTGATGGGCTGTTTTTAGCCATTTTTTTGGAGTTATTTGCTCTAAAATTTCCTGTGTTTGATCTGCGGTTTTAGTTTTTGCTAGCCCTACTCGGTTTGAAACACGGTAAACATGTGTATCCACAGCAATTCTTGGAATGTCTAAGATCTCATTTTGATACACGCTAGCCGTTTTATTTCCAACTCCAGGCAAATTTGTTAAATCATTAAAATCACTAGGGATCTTGCTTTTGTGATCTTTAATTAATATTTTTGATAAATTAATAACATTCTTAGCTTTGGAATTATAAAGTCCGATTGTTTTAATATATCCTTTCAGTTTTCTCTCTCCTAGAGCAACCATATCTTTTGGGGTTTTAACTACTTTAAACAAATCTTTTGTGGCATTATTTACTGATTTATCGGTTGCCTGCGCTGATAAAACAACAGAGACTAAGAATGTATACGGGTTCCGGTAATTAAGCTCTGTTTTTGGTTCACCAATTTTTTTTGCCAAAATTCTATAAACAGAATTGATTGAACTTTTATCCATTGGGCCACTTTAAAATAAAAAATTTTTATATAAATACTAAAATACAACAATATGATGAAAGAAAAAATAATACCCTATCAAAGTAGTTCTAAATCAATTTTTATAATTTTAGGAATAATTTTAATGCTCTGGAGTATTGTCTTCTCTTTATTCCTCATAGCACAGGGGGCATGGCCTGTTTCAATATTTCTTGGAGCTGAATACCTTGTTATAGTTTTTCTCATTCGATTGTATTTTAAAGAAAAAAATATTAATGACCAAATTAGTATTAATGAAAAAGAGATTTCTATAAAAAAGTTTAAAGGTGATAAACTTTTTTATTCTTCTAAGTTCAGCACTTATTGGTCAAAAGTATTTTTTACTAAACAAAAAAATAAATCAAAACTATCAATTAGAGAATCAGACAAAGAAACGGAAGTAGCTTCATTTTTGCATGCAGAACTAAAAGAGTCTTTGTATAATCGAATTACAAATCAAATAATTTTATTTAGAAAATAATAAATCGTTCATTGAATAAAAGCCTGATTTTTTTTTACTGAGAAATATAGCAGCATCGATAGCTCCTTGGACAAAAATTGATCTGTTATTTGCTTTATGAACTAAATCTACTCTATCATTTTCCCCTATAAAACTAACAGTATGCTCACCAGCAATCTCTCCGCCTCTTATTACTGAAAATCCAATATCCCCTTTTTTTCTACTAGTTAATTTTTTCGTTCTATCTAAAACTTTAGATTTATTTAATGAAATTTTTCTTCCCTCTGCAGCGTATTCACCAAGTGACAAGGCTGTTCCAGACGGTGCGTCTTTTTTATGTTTGTGGTGTGTTTCTGAAATTTCAATATCATAGTCTACATCTTTTAAGGCGTGTGAAGTTTGTTGAACTAGGTTAAAAAGTAAATTTACACCAAGACTCATATTTGATGACATTAATATTGGTATTTTTTTAGCATAACTTTTGACTTTCTTCTTTTGAGCCTCAGTCATTCCAGTTGTACCAATAATAACAGCTGTTTTATTTAATGATGCTATTTTAACATTCTCCAAAGTAGATTGTGGTGTAGTAAAATCTATTAACACGTTTGCTAATTTAATTGAGTTAGTTGGATTTGAATCAATTAATTTTGTAGAATTAATATCAGAAATGTCTTTAAATTTTTTATTAATATCTTTGTGTTTTTTATGCTCAAAACCACCAACGAATTCGAGTTTATTATTATTTGTAATCTGTTTAGATAATTCTTGACCCATTCTTCCCAAACATCCAGCTACTGCAATTTTAATTTTAGCCATGGGTTACTTATACTTTGGGTAAGCTTGATTGAAAAGAAATTAAGTTAAATCTTCCCAAACTTCTTTTAACTTAGAAAAAAAACTTTGAGATTTTGGGCTGTGTTTTTTTGATGTGCCACCCTCTTTTTCAAATTCTTGCAATATTGCTTTTTGCTTACTGTTTAGATTAACGGGGATCTCCACGTTAGCCTCAACATACATATCCCCCCTTCTTGTCTGACGAAGAATACTCATACCCTTACCTTTGAGACGAAACTGAGTTTCTGATTGTGTCCCTGGAGGAATATTGAGTCTGGCTTTTTTACCTTCTATAGTTGGGACTTCTACATCGCCGCCAAGGATGGCTGTTGTGATTGAAATAGGAATTTGGCAAAAAATGTTCTCTTCTTCTCTCTCAAATAATTTATCTTTTTGTACTTCAACAAAAATATATAAATCACCATTTCCCGCTCCTCTTTGTCCTGGCTCTCCTTCGCCTGAAATACGAATTCTGGTACCTGTATCAACACCTGCTGGAATTGTTACAGAAATAGTTTTTTGTTTTTTTACCTGACCTGTACCACTACATTTTAAACATGGGTTTTTAATGGATGAGCCTTCACCACCACATGTTGGGCAAGGACGCTCGATTGAAAAGAAACCCTGTGTCGATCTGACTTTTCCTTGACCTCCACAAGTTGAACATGTGCTAGGACCAGATTTATCAGCACTTCCAGTTGCAGAACATAAATCACAGCCTTCGTAACTTGGAATTCTTATTTGAGATTTTTTACCACTATAAGCTTCTTGAAGAGAAACTGACATGTTATAACGAAGATCATTTCCTCTTTGTGGTCCTCGTTGTCTTGATTGCCCACCAAAACCACCACCAAAAAATTCTTCAAATATATCAGAAAAACCTCCTCCAAAATCTCCAAACCCTTGACCGCCACCCATGCCGCCTTGACGAAAGGCGTCATGACCATATTGATCATAGGCAGATCTTTTTTCAGAGTCTTTTAAGATTTCGTATGCGGCTGATACTTCTTTAAATTTGCGCTCAGACTCTTTATCATCTTTATTTCTGTCAGGATGATATTTCATCGCAAGCTTACGATAAGATTTTTTTATTTCATCATCACTGGCATTTTTTTGAACACCAAGTATTTCGTAAAAATCTTTATCAGCCATTTACGCCCCTTTAAAAGGTATTATTAGATAAGGTTAGTCTTTTTTATCTTCGTCTACTTCTTCGAATTCTGCATCAACTACCTTTTCATCTTTTTTGTCAGAAGATGGCTCTTCACCAGAAGGATCAGGTTGAGGGGCTCCAGCTTGTGGATCCTGCTTATAGATCGCCTCTCCTAGTTTCATAGAAGATTGAACTAAAGCTTCTGTTTTTGCTTTAATCGCTTCCATATCATCGCCGTCCTTAACTTTTTTTAGTTCTTCTATGTCAGCAGTTATTTTATTTTTATCTTCTTCAGGAACCTTATCACCATGCTCTTTTAGATTTTTCTCTGTTTCGTTAATTAAGCTGTCAGCTTGATTTTTAGTATCCACAGACTCTCTTTTTTTCTTATCTTCTTCAGCATTTTCTTCCGCTTCTTTGACCATTCTTTCAATTTCATCATCTGATAAACCTCCAGATGCTTGAATACGAATTTGCTGTTCTTTGCCTGTTGATTTATCTTTTGCTGAAACATTAACAATACCGTTTGCATCAATATCAAATGTAACCTCAATTTGTGGCATTCCTCTTGCTGCAGGAGGGATACCGACTAAGTCAAACTGACCTAGTAATTTATTATCAGCTGCCATTTCTCTTTCACCTTGAAATACACGGATTGTTACTGCGCTTTGATTATCTTCAGCGGTTGAGAAGACTTGGCTTTTCTTGGTTGGAATTGTTGTGTTTTTATCAATCAAGCGAGTAAATACTCCACCCAATGTTTCAATACCAAGAGAGAGAGGTGTTACATCTAAAAGTAACACATCTTTAACGTCTCCTTGCAACACACCACCTTGAATAGCTGCACCAGAAGCAACAACTTCATCAGGGTTAACGCCTTTGTTAGGATCTTTACCAAAAAAGTTTTTTACTAACTCTGTAACTTTAGGCATTCTAGTCATACCACCAACAAGAATAACATCATCAATATCTGCTGCTTGTAAGCCAGCATCTTTTAGAGCTTGTTCACAAGGCTTTAAACTTTTAGTTAAAAGATCACCAACAATAGCTTCGAGTTTTGCTCTTGATAATTTTATCGTTAAGTGTTTTGGTCCTGTTTGATCAGCAGTAATAAATGGAAGGTTTACTTCTGTCTCAGTTGAGCTTGATAATTCTATTTTTGCTTTTTCTGCAGCTTCTTTTAATCTTTGAAGTGCAAGCTTATCTGATCTTAGATCAACACCATTATCTTTTTTAAATTCATCAGCTAGGTAATCAATTATTTGTAAATCAAAATCCTCTCCACCTAAGTGCGTATCACCGTTTGTAGATTTTACTTCAAATACTCCGTCTCCAATTTCTAAAATTGAGATATCAAACGTTCCTCCACCTAAATCATAGACAGCTACAGTTCCTGTTTTTTTCTTATCAAGTCCGTATGCAAGGGCTGCTGCTGTGGGTTCGTTAATAATTCTAAGAACTTCTAAGCCTGCGATTTTACCAGCATCTTTAGTTGCTTGTCTCTGTGCATCGTTAAAATAAGCTGGAACAGTAATAACTGCTTGTGTAACATTTTCACCAAGATAGCTTTCAGCCGTTTCTTTCATTTTTTGTAAAACGAAAGCACTAATTTGACTAGGACTATATTTTTCACTTCGTGCTTCTACCCAGGCGTCACCATTATCTCCTTTAACGATTTTATAAGGAACAAGGCCGCTATCATCTTTAACTAATTTATCTTCAAAATTTCTTCCAATTAATCTTTTTATGGCAAAAAGAGTATTTTCAGGATTGGTAACAGCCTGTCTTTTAGCTGATTGACCTACAAGTTTTTCTTTTGACTCAGTGAAAGCAACCATTGAGGGGGTTGTTCTGGTACCTTCTGAGTTTTCAATAACTTTTGCTTCTTTTCCGTCCATCACTGCAACACAAGAATTTGTGGTACCGAGATCTATTCCAATAACTTTTGCCATAATAATTTCGTCCTATTTTGATTAAATTTTGCCTTAATTGAGGCTATAAAGAATATGGTATGAAAGTTTAAAAATACAAGAAGTTAGCTTAAATATTTGTTTTTATGTATTTTTCTTAGTTTTTCAGGTCTTTTTCACTGTCTTCACTGTCAGACTCTACTTCTTTATCAGATTCAACTTCAGTTGCTTTTTGGGGTTTTTTTGACACCCCCACCATTGCCGGTCTAAGTAATCTATCATGCATCATGTATCCGGTTTGAATTTCTTGAACAACAATCCCTTCTTCAAGGTCATTATTTTCAATTTCCATCATGGCTTGATGAAGGTTTGGGTCAAATTTTTTATCAAGTGATTCAATTTTTGTAATACCATTTTTTTCTAAAGCAGTTGATAGCTCTTTTTTAACCATCAATAATCCTTCGATTAAATTTTTAATTGATTGAGGATGCTCTTCTTCTTGGTTAATTGCTGATAAAGCTCTTTCTAAATTATCACCTGGAGATAAAATATCTCTTGCAAAATTTACACTCCCATATTTGATTGAATCAATTTTTTCTCGATCAAATCTTTTACGAAGATTTTCCATTTCAGCCAAGACTCTAATTTTTTCTTCTTTTAATGTTTTAATCTCTTCCTTGAGAATGTCCTCTTCAGTATCTTGTATTTCTTCGTCTGCAGGCTCTTCATTTGTATCATTATTATCTGGATTAATTTCATCAGTATTGTCTTCGTTGATATCATCTATAATTTCAGATTCATTAGTTTCCTTAATTTCTTCTTCAATTTTATCTTTGTCTTTTTCCATCACTTAACAACCTTTCCAATAATTTTTGACGTATAATCCACTAAAGGGACAATCTTTGAATAGTTTAGCCTTGTAGGGCCAACGACTCCAATTGCACCGACAATTTCTTGCTCATTATTTTTATATGGGGCCATTACCATAGAAAGGCCAGAGTGTTTAAATAAAAAATTTTGTGATCCAATAAAAATTTGTACGCCTTTTGCATTACCAGCATTTTCAAGAATATCTATGAAAGTGGTTTTTTTTTCTATTTCATCAAATAGCTCTCTAATTTGATCAAGGTCATTAGAAATTATTTCATCTTCTAAAAGCTTCGATTGTCCATGTAAAAAAATATATGGATTATTTAGTTTGGGGTCTATTTCAACAATGCCTTTTTTTATAAGTTTTCTTGAAATGTCTTCTAGATTTGATTTTGAACTTGATACATCGTCTTCTATAATTTTTTTAATTTGATTTATGTTCTTGTTGTTAAACTTTTCACTTAGATAATTTGATGTTTGCTGTAATTCTGAGTTAGTATATTTACCTGCGTCATCTATAATCCTATTCTCTATTTCTCCATTTTCGTAAGCTAAAATTGACATTATCTGAGACTTATTAAGCCTTATAAACTCAAGGTGTTTTAAATTTTTTTGATATTTTGGTGCTATAACAATGCCAGCATAGTTTGACAATCCAGAGATTGCTCTAGAAGCTTCGTCTAAAACTTCTTGGTATGATTTACCTTTTGATGAACTGAGTTGTTCAATATTTTCTTTTTCTGATTTAGAAATTCTTCCAAACTCTAATAACCCGTCTACAAAAAACCTCATACCTTTGTCTGTAGGCATTCTTCCTGCTGAGGTATGGGGGGAAAATAATAATCCTTCTTTTTGAAGGCTTGATAAAATATTTCTTACAGAGGCTGAGGAAATATCTAATCCTGCTCTTTTTAAGACTGTCTCTGATCCTGATGGAGAGCCTGTTTCCAAATAACTTTCGACAACTGTTTTAAAAATTTGCTTAGTTCGATCTGTTAACTCTAGATACAAATTATTCTTCATACGCAATATATTGGTGTATTAATAATAAAATTCAATTATTAGATCTATTAAATGAGAAAAGATAGAAATTTTGATCAACTAAGAGAGGTTACTTTTGAAACAAATGTTAATCTTCACGCAGAAGGCTCATGCTTGGTAAAGTTTGGTAATACCCATGTTATGTGTACAGCATCAATCGATGAAAAAACACCACCTTGGCTTCGCAACTCAGGAAAAGGTTGGGTCACAGCAGAATATGGAATGCTCCCACGATCTACAAACACCCGTATTGATAGAGAAGCGGCAAGAGGAAAACAAAGTGGAAGAACACAAGAAATACAGAGGTTGATTGGAAGAAGTTTAAGATCTGTTATTAACTTAAAAGAACTTGGTGAGCGTCAAATAAAAATTGATTGTGATGTTTTACAAGCAGATGGTGGAACTAGAACAGCATCTATAAGTGGTGGATTTGTTGCACTATATCAAGCAGTTGAAAAATTGAAAAAAAATTATAACATACAACAACAAATCATTAAAAATTACGTTGCTGCAATCTCTGTTGGTATTGTTGATAACAAACCATGTTTAGATTTAGACTATGAAGAAGACTCTGCTGCACAAGTTGACGCAAATTTTGTTATTTGTGATAATGAAAAATTATCAGAAATACAGGTTACGGGTGAAGAATTTTTCTTTAGCTCTGATCAATATCAAGAATTATATAAACTAGCTCAAATTGGTATAAATCAAATTATATCTAAGCAAAAAAATATTTTGGAATAAAATTGAAAGATATTTTATTTTTTTCACATAACCAAAAAAAAATAGTTGAAGTAAAGCAAATCTTTAAAGATAGTAAAATTAAAGTTTACGATTTAAATGCTTTTGAAAAAATAAAAGACCCAAAAGAAACTGGGGCCACATTTTCATCTAATGCTAAAATCAAATCTAAATATGGTCAAAAATTATTCAATATGCCTTGTTTTGCTGATGACTCAGGCTTTTGTGTTGAGGCTCTAAAAAAAAACCCAGGAGTAAAATCTAAAAGATTTTTAGAAAAATTCTCTAATAATAAAGCAGCTTTTGAGTATATTATTTCAAATGTAGTTAAGAAAAAAAACAACAAAGCTTTTTTTGTTACAGCAATATCCTTAACCTTAAAAGAAAATCATCATATAATATTTATAGGAAAGATTAGTGGCACTGTGTCTTTAGAGCCAAAAGGTACTAACGGATTTGGTTATGATCCAATTTTTATTCCAGAAAACCATACCAAAACATTTGCAGAAATGAGCCTAGAAGAAAAGAATGTTATTAGTCACAGAAAAATTGCAATAACGAAGTTAAGATCATTTTTATTTTGATACAACCTTTGCTTGCCCATCTTTAATTTGCAAAACTTGAAGGTCTCTTTCAATTTTATTGTTTGAAAAATAAAAATTACCGTCTACTCCTGCAAACCTTATTTTTTTATCTTGAAGAGTTTTATATAAAGACAATGTTGTATAATCGTTATTAATCAAATAATCCAATAATCCCACAAGATCATAGGGTAAGGTTGATATTCTCAACAGTCTTTCTTCATATAAGCTTTGATAATCATCATTAAGTTGTTGTCTGTTCTTAAGCTCTATACCTGGATAAATTGATCCACTTAAGCTAGGTTCATCATAAAAAACCGCATCATCCCAAGCTCCTGTGCCAACGAACCTTACGATGTTTGGATCTATATCATAATAGGGCAAAAGGGGTGCAACTTGAAGCAATCTTAATCCATAATCAGCAATTATTATATGAGTAAAATCGAAGTCTTTTGTTGTTTGAAATTTTTCAAGTTTAATCAATCTTCTTTTTGACTCTTTGTCTTTTTTATTCGCCAATATTTGTTTTTGTCTATTCAGTTCATATTTACGTAGATCATATTTTCCAAGCTCTTTAATAGCCTCAGGGGCATTAGTGAGATCTTTGTTATAAGAAGCTCTATTAATAATTATTGAGTTACTTTGATCTGCAACATTATCAATAATTGAGTTTATTCCAAAACCATATTCATTTTCTGGATATAGAAGAGCAACTTTAGAATTATTTGGAAAAAAATTAAAAATAGTTTTCAATTCGTTTTCTGGAAAAAAATTTATTAGAAATACACAATTTTTTGCTAAAGTTGTAGTTGAAGAGAATGAAAAGAAGACAGCTCCCTTAGAACAAAACTGTTGGAGGATCTCACTATCTGATGAGTTTATTGGGCCAATAAAAATTTTCCCAGCCAAATTTTGGTTTGTTAAAAAATCATTTAATTCGCTTTTATTCTCATAAATTTTTATTGAAAAAGAAATGTTTTGTATTTTTTTTTGATAAACTGCTAGCTCAATTATATTAATAAATTGGTTTACAATTTCATCGTTATCTTTTTTAGATAAAATAATTGTAATGTTTTTTTGAAGATTTTCATCAGGAATCATAAATGATGGCTTTTGTTCTATCTTTTTTTCTTCTAACTTTACATTTTCTTGCTCTGTGCTTGACTCAACCAAAATTTCAGTTGAGGCAACAATATCTGTTTTTTTATTTTTATCTTTTGTAATATTATTTACTGGAGCACATGAGGCTAACAATATAAAAAAGGTTAGGAATGCTTTTATGAAAAATGGTTTGTACATAGTTTCAACACCAATCGGAAATCTTGGAGATATAAGTTCGAGAGCAATAAAGACGCTTGGTGAGTCTGATATAATTATATGTGAAAACCCAAAACATTCTCTCAAGCTACTATCAAAATTAGACATTAAAAAGAAGTTAATTTCTTTACATGATTACAATGAAGAAAATATTATAGATAAAATTAAAGACCATTTAGATAATAAAAAATTATCTCTAATTTCTGATGCTGGCTCACCCCTTATATCAGACCCAGGATATAAGCTTGTTAGGCATTGTGTATTAAATAACATTTATATAACTGTAGTACCTGGAGCCTCATCGATTACTAGTGCACTTCAGCTTTCCACAATTCCCATAAATGAATACAAATTTCTTGGATTTGTTCCTAAAACAAAAAAAGGTATTGGTGATTTTATAAATCTTTTAAAGCACTCAACTTGTACATCTGTTTTTTTTATCTCTACACACAAAGTATTATTATTTTTAGAATTGATATCAACAATACTACCTGATCGAAAAATTGCTGTATGCAAAGAATTAACAAAACTTAATGAAAAGGTTTTTGTGGGTCCATCTGTTGAGGTTTATAATAAATTTAATGAGAGTCCTAAAAACTCTCTTGGGGAATTTGTAATAGTAGTTGAAGAAGAGATTACAAATAAAAAAAAATCACTATCTGGACTAACTCCTGACATAATTGAGATTATAGATAAACTATTAGGAAAATTTTCTTTGACTGACACCGTTGAAATAGTGCATAGAATTGGAAATATAGGAAAAAAAGAAATTTATAAAAAGGCTTTAGATATACAAAATGAAAAATAACATCCTTATTGCTTTCGTGTTAATTTGTTCACTAAATATACTTAGTTGCTCACCAGCTGGTATACTTGCATCTGGTGGAGCAACAGGGATGGTTGTTGCTGAAGGTGATAGAAGTTTTGGAACTGTTGTAGATGACGCAACAATAAAAATTAATATTGCGGCTAAATTTATAAACTCAGACGATAATCTGTTTGTTGATGTTAGTACTAGTGTTTTGGAAGGAAGGGTTTTACTCACAGGTCTTGTTGACAATCAAGAAATTAGAATTGATGCAGTGAGAAGAGTTTGGGAAGTTGAAGGAGTAAATGAAGTTGTTAACGAAATCCAAATTGGAAACAGATCATCTCTAAAAGAATATGCTCAAGATGTTTGGATTACAACTCAAGTAAGGGGGTTAGCCGCAAAAACCATTGGTTTGAGGGCAATAGCTTACAATTTTGAAACAATAAAAGGTAAGGTATATATTGTTGGAATTACTTCAAGACCTGAACAATTAGAGGAAGTGATTGATGTTGCAAAAACTGTTAAGGGCGTAACTGAAATAGTAAATTACGTAATAGTAAAAAGATAAATACTAACTAGATAAATTAACTTTTTGACCACCCAAAATATGGATATGAAAATGAGGCACTTCCTGCCCACCATTTATGCCAGAGTTTGAAATTATTTTATAACCATCTTTTGCAATACCAAGCTTTTGAATAACTAAATGTGTTTTATTAAAAAACTCAGAGATTGTTGTTGGTGTATTTTTTGAAATAAAATCAGAAAAGTCTACACATTGACTTTTTGGTATTCCCAAAACATGAACTTTTGCAATGGGGTTTATGTCTTTAAAGAACAAGACCTCGTCATCTTCATATACTTTTTCACAAGGTATTTCTCCTCTAATAATTTTAGCAAATATATTATTTTCGTCGTACATTGTGTCTTTTGGTTAACTCTTTTTGAATGTCCTGATAGTTTATTTTTTTTGAGCTCAATAAAACAAATAAATGATAAATCAGGTCTGATGCTTCTTCAATGGTTCTTTTTTTTGTTCCTTTTAAATAATCTATAATAAGCTCTGCGCTTTCTTCACCAAATTTTTGTGCAATTTTTTTTTCTCCCTCTTTGAACAAGCTTAAGGTATAAGATTTTTTTGATTTTGATTTTTTTCTATCTTCAATTATTGAAAATAAATCTAAAAATGGGTCCTTCATCTAAATTCTAACTTCTATGTTTTTTTCTTTTAAGTAATTCTTTACATCCATTATACTAAATTCGTTAAAATGAAAGACGGACGCTGCAAGCAAAGCATCAGCTTTGCCAATTTTGACCCCTTCATAAAAGTGTTCAATTGATCCCACCCCTCCACTTGCTATTACTGGTATACTTAATATATCACTTGCACGAGATAAAATTTCAAGATCAAAACCTGACTTAGTTCCATCTTTATCCATTGAGGTTAACAATATTTCTCCCGCACCCAAATCTTCAACTTTTTTTAACCAATCTAAAGCATCTATATTTGTATTTTTGGTTCCTCCATGAGAATGAACTTTCCAAGAAATATTATCTTTCTTTACATCAACTGCTACCACGATACACTGACTTCCAAAATATTTAGATGAGCTTTTTATAATATTTGGGTCTTTTATTGCGGCAGAATTAATTGAGACCTTATCAGCTCCTGCTTTTAACAAATTTTGAATATTCTCAATTGATCTTACCCCACCACCAACCGTTAAAGGTATAAAAACTTCTTCTGCTGTTTTTTCAACCATTTTAAGAATTGTATCTCTATTCTCTAATGAAGCACTAATATCTAAAAAGCATATCTCATCTGCACCGTTTTCAGAATAAAACTTAGCTTGTTGAACGGGGTCTCCAGCATCAACTAAGTCTAAAAAATTAATACCCTTAACAACTCTTCCGTCTTTAACATCAAGACAAGGAATAATTCTTTTTTTAAGCATTTCCATCCAATACTTTTTGTGCTTTTTTTAAATCAATGTTTCCTACATAAAAAGATTTCCCTGCGATAACACCCTCAAGATTATCAAATTTTATATTTCTTAATTGCTCTAGATCTAAATAATTTTTCAAGCCACCTCCAACAATAAGTTTTTTGTGAGTTAAAGACACATTGGTTGAAATCATCTTCTGATTTAAACCAGATAGCATTCCGTCTTTTTCAATATCGGTGAGAACATAACCCCTTATGCTTGATACATCATATGTTTGAAAAATTTTTTTTGGTGTAAAGTCACTTTCCTCAACCCAGCCTTTGATCATAATTTTGTTGTTTAAAACATCAAGGGCAACATATATTTTTTGTTTAAAATTTTCTGCTAAACTTTTAACCTCTTGACTATTACTAACAGCATACGATCCGATAATTAAAAAATCAGCACCTAAATCAAAATAGCTTTTAGCAGTATTTTCTGAACGTATTCCTCCCCCAATTTGAATAGGTATTGATATAGCGTTTCTAATATTTTGAATTGTCTTGTTGTTTATATTATTTCTTCCAAAAGCCGAATCAAGATCAACAAGGTGTAATCGTTTACAGCCCTGATCTTCAAAATACTTTGCTTGATCAACTGGATTTTCATTAAATACAACACTTGTGTTGTCCTCGCCTTTGCTGAGCCTTACACATTTATTTTCTTTAAGATCAATCGCTGGAAAAATGTTCACTATAAATCTTTGAAATAATAATAACCCTTTATTCTTGTTCCATTAATAAAGGCGTATGATGGGTTTTCTCCCCACTTAGAAAAGCCTTTGTTTTCAAAAAGCTGAATAGCAGCTGACTGGGTCTCTCTAATATCTAGTTGAATACTTTTTTTGTTGTTCTCTTTTGATATTTCTATAGCTCTATCTATCATTGCTTTTGCGAGCCCATACCCCCTAGCCCAAGGTGCTACAAAATGTGATTGTATTTTAGAAATATTTTTTTGAGCTTCATTATTTGGTGGATAAAATGATATTTGTGAAGCGCCAGCAATTGTACCGTTTAATCGCCCAACAATCAAAATATTGGACTTAATTAAGATTAATCCATTCCAATATTTTTTTAAAGTTTCTATAGGTGGTATTGTTAACCAACCAAAACCTCCTCCGGCTTTAATAGCTTGCTCTGTAATATTACAAAGATCAGCAAGATCTGTTTCAGAAATTTTGTTTAAGCTTTCAACAGCTATGTTCATGTTTTCTTTTGCTAAACTGTTCATAATTTTATAAAATTTTTAATTATATCCAACCCCTGATCAGAACTTTTCTCAGGATGGAACTGAAGGCCATATATATTTTCTTTATTAACAATAGAAGGAAAATTTATTCCATAATTTGTTTCAGCCAAAATATTGTCTTTGTTTTTAC
>Ga0209631_10002995_pt1 | contig 19758 bp, 16 predicted proteins | sample COG_08_FD_184752 | JGI IMG/M metagenome (GOLD analysis project Ga0209631, IMG submission 184752) | Pelagic Microbial community sample from North Sea - COGITO 998_met_08 (SPAdes) (version 2) | ecosystem: Environmental > Aquatic > Marine > Neritic zone/Coastal water | place: Helgoland, sampling...
CCCGCGACCGTATTGCCGCGGGTCACTAATCCTTGTCCCAGAATAAACGGGGCAGCATTGATCACATCGGGATGACGGGTCACCGAGTCCATCAGGATCGGCCAATCGAGAAGCCACCCGCGTGATGCGCTTACGGTTGCGTGAGACGCTACGCTTAGGATCCGGCCCCTGAGCTCGCGCTCGAATCCATTCATCACTGAAAGCACGGTGATTAAGGCCCAAACCCCAACGGTAATTCCCAATATCGAGATGGTCGAAATAAACGAAACAAAGTGATTTCGCCGGCGGGCACGGGTGTAGCGTAATCCCACAAATATAGGAACTGACTTAATCATTCCACATCAGCTCGACAGAAACGCGAGTCAGCTGCCACTCTCAGGCCGCATATGTGGAAACAATAAAACATCCCTTATTGACGGGCTGTCGGTCAAGATCATTACATACCGGTCTACCCCAAGGCCTCCGCCTGCATTCGGGGGTAAGCCATATTCCAAAGCGGTGATGTAATCGGCGTCAAAGAACATCGCTTCTTCGTCGCCTTTAGCCTTAGCTTTCGCTTGATCGTGGAACCGTTGCGCCTGATCTTCCGGATCATTGAGTTCGGAGAATCCATTAGCAAGTTCGCGCCCCGCCACGAACAGTTCAAAACGATCGGTAAGATTCGGATCATCGTCCTGTCGTCTCGAAAGAGGCGAAACCTCTGCAGGATATCCTGTGATGTAGGTTGGGGTTATCAGTTTTTCTTCCACCGTTTCTTCGAAAATACTCAGCAGGATTTCCCCCGCCGAGTGATGTTCATTCACTTCAATTCCCAGCGTTTTGGCGAGTCGAGTGAGCGGCTCTATTTCAATACAATCCGAACTCGTCAATCCTGAATTAAATTCGCAAACGGACTCCGCCATAGTCATTCGATTAAACGGTTTTCCAAAATCGATGGGCGTGCCTTGATAATTCACTACCGCACTTCCTGTGACATCAATCGCGACCTCGCGCAACATCTCCTCAGTCAGATCCATGTAGTCGTTGAAGTCTTTGTAGGCCTCGTTGTATTCAAGCATTGTGAACTCAGGATTATGTTGCGTACTAAGCCCTTCATTTCGAAAGTTTCTATTGAGTTCGTATACCCTTTCAAAACCACCGACGAGGCATCGTTTAATCGCGAGCTCCTGCGCTACCCTTAGATAAAGATCCACGCCAAGCGCATGATGATGCGTGATAAAAGGCTTCGCGTTGGCGCCCCCGGGAATCGCTTGCATGATCGGCGATTCAATTTCGAGATAATCCCGGGCATCTAAAAATCGCCGCAGCGATGCCATTGTCCGCGCCCGCTTTTTGAAAACTTCCCTCGAGTCCTGATTCGCCAACAAATCGACATAGCGTTGCCGATAACGGGTTTCAATATCGGTGAGGCCGTGATACTTTTCTGGCATCGGTCGAAGCGCCTTAACCAAAAGGCGAACGTTCGTCACATTAACTGTGAGCTCTCCTGTGCGAGTTCGGAAAAGCGTTCCCTCCACTCCAATGATATCTCCCAGATCCAACTTCTTGAAAAGTCCGTTGTAAATTCCTTCCGGCAGTGAATCGCGTTGCGCATATATCTGAATATCACCCGATTCATCCCGAACATGGGCAAAGGCTGCCTTGCCCATGACCCGCTTTGTCATTAAGCGCCCCGCCAGGCTAAGGCTCACCCCCTCAGATTCGAGAGTGTCTGCCTCATGTGCGCCGAAACGTTCCAAAATGTCCGCCGCTTTTGCATCCCGACGAAAGTCATTTGGAAAAGGATTCGTCGTTTCCCTCAAGACCGAAAGCTTTTCCCGCCGTTGAACTACCTGTTCATTATCGTCAGTCCGATTCATTCCATTCTCTTTTTTGGATTACAGCCCCGCTTTCAAGCTGGCTTCGATGAAAATATTTAAACCCCCATCCAGAACTGCCTGGGTGTTTCCCGTCTCCACTGATGTGCGCAAGTCTTTTATCCGTGACTGATCGAGTACATACGACCGAATCTGACTTCCCCATCCGATTTCCGCTTTTGAATCTTCCAGCGCTTGCTGCTGTTCACGTTTTTCCCGCATCTCAGCCTCATAGAGCCGAGCGCGAAGCATATTCATTGCCTCCGCACGATTTCGATGTTGGGATCGGTCATTCTGGCACTGAACAACAATCCCACTTGGAAGATGCGTGATCCTGACCGCCGAATCCGTGCGGTTAACATGCTGCCCCCCGGCGCCACTTGCCCGATAAGTGTCTATCCTCAGGTCTGCTGGATTAATTTCTACTTCGATACTATCGTCGATTTCTGGATATGCGAACACCGAAGCAAATGAAGTATGTCGTCTATTCCCTGAGTCAAAGGGTGATTTTCGAACCAGTCGATGAACCCCGGTTTCGGTGCGCAGTTTGCCGTAAGCATACTCTCCTTTAATATGAATCGTCGCGCTCTTGATTCCAGCGACTTCACCGTCTGAACGCTCGATCAGTTCAGACGCGAATCCCTCGTCTTCCGCCCACCGAAGATACATTCGTAAAAGCATCTCTGCCCAATCCTGGGCTTCGGTACCTCCCGATCCCGCTTGAATGTCGACAAAAGCCTGGGCGCTGTCGAGCTCTCCAGAAAACATTCGAAGAAATTCCAGCTTTTGAAGCGCCTGTTCAATTAAATGAACATCAGCATAAATTAGCTCGACAGATTCTTGATCATTTTCCTCGCGGGCCAAGGCGAGAAGCTCTATGGCCTCCTCAATTTTCCGGGTCAGGTCATCGATTGTAAGAACCGTTGCCTCTAACGCGGCACGCTCCCGCCCTAGTTTCTGAGCTTCCTGGGGATCATTCCAGATTTCAGAATCTTCGAGACGTAACAAAACCTCATCAAGTCGTTCTTTTTTGCCATCGTAGTCAAAGATACCCCCTAAGCGTATTGGTCCGCTTCGCGAGCTCTTTCAAAGAGGCAGAATTTTCAACTGTTTCAATCATTTGGACCCATTTTGTAAACTTATGCGATTACCTTATTCCGAACGCAACCGCTAAAACAGTATGCGTTCATATCCCATGCGATTCTATTTGAATATCTCGATTGAGGTGCGAACAAGCCGAGTTTAACCTTGCCCCTAAAAACCCTATAACCGACAATCACAATTCAATTCAAATCAACGAGCGTTCTCGATTTTTATGATCATTGGCATATTAAAAGAACAAAGCGATGGAGAAAAACGAGTCGCCCTCGCGCCAACGTCAGTGCTCGCGGCCTGCGATCTTGGCTTCAAAGTTCAAATTGAACGGAATGCCGGTGTCGATGCAGGCTTTTCAGACGAGGATTATATTGATTGCGGCGCCTCAATTGTTAATACAGCGAAAGAACTTGTTAATTCCAGCGAGATTGTCATTAAAATTCGCGCGCCTCAGGGCGAAAGCACCGCGGGAACCGATGAGCAAGATCTTCTGGGATCAGGCCAAATCCTCATCTCACTCATTGCGCCGGGCCAAAATCCCGACTTGCTGTCCAACCTAGCAAATAAGGGGGTCACGGTGCTCGCGATGGATGCAGTACCGCGAATTTCCCGTGCGCAGAAACTTGATACGCTGAGCTCAATGGCGAACGTTGCAGGATACCGAGCCGTCGTGGAAGCCGCCAATCATTTTGGCCGGTTTTTTACCGGTCAGGTTACCGCTGCAGGGAAAGTACCACCTGCAAAAGTGTTGGTTATTGGCGCTGGCGTGGCAGGGCTCGCCGCGATCGGTGCCGCATCAGCAATGGGAGCGCAGGTTCGGGCCTTTGACACGAGACCCGAGGTCAAAGAGCAGGTCGAAAGCATGGGCGCCGAGTTCTTGATGCTCGAATTCTCTGAAGAGGGAAGTGGCGAAGGTGGCTACGCGAAAACAATGAGTGAGGAATTTATCGCGGCCGAAATGGCCCTCTTTGCCGAGCAGGCTCGCGAAGTGGACATCATCATTACAACTGCCTTGATTCCGGGTAAACCGGCGCCAAAATTAATTCTCGCCGACACGGCCAGGTTAATGAGAACGGGAAGCGTCATTGTCGACCTCGCTGCGGAACAAGGGGGTAACTGCGAACTCACACGGCCTAACGAAATTATTACGGATGATGGCCTCACGATCATTGGCCTGACGGATCTTCCCAGCCGGATGGCAGCGCAATCAAGCACCCTGTTTGGCAACAATATCGTTCATCTGTTGTCCGATTTATGTCCAAACAAGGATGGCAAGTTAAACATTGATATGGATGATGAAGTTATCCGGGGTATGACTGTCGTCAACGGTCATGATGTTACCTGGCCACCGCCGGCCCCTCGGCTCTCGGCAGCGCCAACCGCTACCCCTGTAGAGTCAAGTTCGGCTGTTCCGCCGGTACCCGCGAAAACGCCATCTGCATCTGGGACGTTGATCAGTTTAGTGATTGTGGTGGCCGCAATCCTGGGCGTGGGTGCGGTCGCCCCCGCATCATTTATGGGTCACTTCACCGTGTTCGTCTTGGCTATCTTTGTCGGATGGCAAGTCATCTGGAACGTGACCCCCGCGTTACATACACCATTGATGAGCGTGACTAACGCGATCAGCGGAATTATTGTCATCGGCGCGCTGGTGCAAATGGGATCATCGTCCGCCACGGTAATTGCGCTCGCGATGGTCGCGCTATTTGTGGCCAGTATTAATATTTTCGGCGGATTTTGGGTTACCCAACGGATGCTGCGCATGTTCAGGAAGGAGCAGTAATGGAGTACGGCATGGTGTCAGCGGCGTATATAGCAGCATCGATTCTTTTTATTCTGAGTCTTGGCGGCTTAAGCAATCAAGAAAGTGCCCGGCGGGGTAACTTATTCGGCATTGCTGGAATGACGCTTGCCATCGTCGCGACGATTGCCGGATCGATACCTATCAGTCTTACCCTTGTGCTCGTGGTGATGGCGATTGGCGGTACGGCAGGTAGCATTTTGGCAAGCCGGGTTGAAATGACTGCAATGCCTCAACTCGTGGCCATTCTTCACAGTTTTGTAGGGTTGGCGGCCGTGCTTGTCGGGTTCGGGTCTTATCTAGAGGCGGGCACGCAATTTTCAGGCGCTGAACAGATTGTTCATCAGATTGAGATTTATCTGGGCGTTCTTATTGGTGCGCTTACGTTCTCTGGATCAGTTGCCGCTTTTGGAAAACTGCAAGGAATCCTGTCTAGCAAGCCCTTGATGATCCCCGGACGCCACGTTATCAACATCCTTATCGGCCTCGCGTGTATTTGGTTCGGCGTTGAATTTGTCAACGCGGATAGCATTAGCGATGGGATGACCCCGCTCCTCATCATGACGGGGCTTGCACTGATCTTCGGCCTCCATATGGTGCTGGCGATCGGCGGTGCTGATATGCCGGTCGTCATTTCGATGCTCAATAGTTATTCCGGGTGGGCCGCCGCTGCGACAGGGTTCATGCTAGCAAATGATCTCCTGATTGTGACCGGTGCATTAGTGGGTTCCAGTGGCGCGATCTTAAGTTTCATTATGTGTCGTGCAATGAATCGCCGATTTATCTCAGTCATTTTAGGTGGCTTTGGCACCTCGGCGAGTACTTCATCCGGGCCCGCGATCGAAGGCGAAGCGGTTCCGATTTCAAGTTCTGAATCAGCACAGTTATTATCCAGTGCCAAAAGTGCTGTCATCGTGCCGGGCTATGGAATGGCGGTTGCCCATGCGCAACAAGCGGTATCGGAACTGGTCAATAAATTAAGAGAGAGTGGTGTCGAGGTCCGTTTTGCTATTCATCCCGTCGCGGGTCGAATGCCGGGGCATATGAACGTGCTCTTAGCGGAGGCTCGAGTGTCTTACGATATAGTCCTCGAGATGGACGAAATCAATGATGATCTGCCCGAAACTGACGTTGTCCTGGTGATCGGCGCAAACGACATCGTTAATCCTGCGGCACAAGAGGTACCAGATAGCCCCATTGCGGGAATGCCCGTTCTCGAGGTCTGGAAATCTAAGACCTGTATTGTCTTAAAGCGAAGCATGGCCACGGGCTATGCAGGTGTCGATAACCCGCTTTTTTATCGGGAGAATACCCGGATGCTTTTTGGGGACGCAAAGGACAGTATTAGCGCCGTATTGGCCGAACTTTAAGTCGGTTTCTTACCGTCCGCTCTTTTTTATCGTTAGGCCTTATAAATCCTAGTCAAGCTTCATGGCTTGACGAAGGGCAAGTCCAATCTCAGCTGGATTACCAGTCACGTTTACTCCGGCTTGCTCGAGCGCTTTTATCTTGTCTTCGGCCGTCCCCCGTCCGCCCGCGATAATCGCGCCGGCGTGACCCATTCGCTTACCTGGAGGCGCCGTCACCCCGGCAATAAAAGCGGCCACCGGTTTTGTCATGTTGTGACTAATCCAGTCCGCGCATTCCTCTTCGTCGGAACCACCGATCTCCCCACACATCACAACCGCATCCGTTTCAGGATCGTCATTAAACATCTTCATTACATCGAGATGCTTTAGACCATTAACCGGATCACCACCGATTCCAACGCAGCTTGATTGACCCATTCCTAATTTGGTCAATTGATCAACGACCTCGTAGGTTAAGGTGCCCGAACGAGATACCACTCCAATGCGTCCCGGGGTGTGAATGTAACCTGGCATAATTCCTATTTTTAACTCTCCGGGCGTAATGACACCTGGACAGTTCGGGCCCACCAGCACGGCGTCACTATCCTGCATCTTATGCCGGGTCATAATCATATCCTTGACCGGAACACCTTCGGTGATGCAAATAATTGTTTTGATTCCCGCCTCAACCGCCTCATCTATGGCGGCCGCTGCAAACGGGGGCGGAACGTAGATAACAGAGACATCGGCCGCGGTTTCGCGTTTAGCCTCAACGACCGAGTCAAAAACGGGGATTCCCTCTACCGCCTGACCCCCTTTCCCCGGAGTCACTCCCGCTACGAACGCCTTCTTGCCGTTCGCATAGGCAACACAATTTTGGGTATGAAACTGCCCTGTTTTCCCCGTAATCCCTTGAGTGATTACGCGACTACCGCCATTTATAAGTATTGCCACCGGTTTATCCTTGCGCTGCTGCGACCGCTTTTTGTGCCGCGTCATTCATTGTGGTCGCAGTGACCATATCCAGACCCGCCTTCTCTAATATCTCCCGACCTTTTTCCACATTCGTGCCCTCGAGACGGACAACGAGCGGAATGCTTAACTTCACGACTTTCGCTGCCTGGACAAGCCCCTCGGCAACCACGTCGCACCGCATGATTCCGCCAAAAATATTAACCAGAATCGCCTTCAGGTCTGGATTACGAAGCATGATTTTAAAGGCCTCAGTGACTTGATCAGCCGTTGCGCCACCACCCACATCTAGAAAATTAGCCGGATCACCGCCATATAGCTTGATGATATCCATGGTGGCCATCGCCAGTCCCGCACCATTGACGAGACAGCCGATATTCCCGTCAAGTGAAATATAGTTGAGGCCCACTGCAGATGCCTCGAGCTCCGCCGGGTCTTCTTCGTCGGTATCCCGCATCGCCACAATTTCTGGATGCCGAAACAAAGCGTTATCGTCAAAATTAAACTTCGCATCCAACGCTATTATCTTGCCGTTGGTCGTAACAACAAGAGGATTGATTTCAGCAAGAGAGGCGTCGGTATCCCAGAATGCCATGTATAGCGCTTTAACAAATAAAACACCCTGTTCAGCAGGCTCACCTGTCAGGCCTACCTTTTCCAGCAGTGCTGAGACATCTGTATCAATAACCCCCTGACCCGGATCTATAAAAAGTTTAAAAATTTTGTCCGGTGTAGCTGCAGCGACCTCTTCAATTTCAGTGCCACCCTCCGCGCTCGCCATAATGACCACTTTTTGAGTCGCTCGGTCAATGACGAGACCAAGATATAACTCGCGGTCGATGCCAACCCCCTCCTCGACCAAAAGACGCTTAACTTGCTGACCGTTCGCGTCGGTCTGATGAGTGACCAATTGCATACCCAGTAACTGTCCAGCAGTTTCTTCAACCTCATTGACCGACTCTACAACCTTAACGCCGCCGCCCTTTCCACGCCCACCGGCGTGAATCTGCGCTTTAACGACCCATCGATCTCCGCTTAACTCTTGTGCTGCATTTACCGCATCATTAACACTGAAGCAGGCGACACCTCGAGGCACTGAAACCCCTCGGTCTCGCAGAATCGCCTTAGCTTGATATTCATGTACTTTCATTAATTCAGTCTCTCGCGCAGCCGCCGAAACAGCTGTATTGATTTATTGCTCGAATGAGGTCTCGGTCGGACGGGACGGATCGGCGATCCATTCACTCCAGGATCCTGGATAAAGCCGTGAGCCTTTTATCCCTGAATACTCCATCGCAAATAGGTTGTGACAAGCGGTTACCCCGGACCCACAACTATGGATAATATTCTGAGGATTTCGCCCGGCGGTAACTTGCTCAAATGCTTCTTTAAGCTTTGCGCGCGACCGGAACTTTCCATCTTCAAGGTTTAGCGCAAAGTGATAATTAATGGCGCCAGGAATGTGACCCGCTTTAGCATCGAGTGGCTCAACTTCACCGCTGAATCGTGGCGGCTCACGCGCGTCAACAATTGAAAGCACTCCACCCCCTAATGATTTAAGTATCTCATCTGCGTCAGCTTTCAAGTCATTCACTTCCTTCAGCGATGTGAGATTACTAGAGGGTAATTCCACAGGTTCCTCGCCGGAAATAGTCGATTTACCAGACTTTGACCAGGTTGCAAAACCACCGTCTAACAGCCAAACGTCGCTGATACCAATCCACCCCAGCATCCACCATAAGCGCGCAGCAAAAACACCGGGGCCGTGATCATAGACAACTATTTTTTGTCCACCTGTCAAACCTAACAACGCTGCCCGATCGATCCAATCATCAACAGCGGGCAAGGGATGGCGACCGGTTGAAGAGGTTATTTGGCCCGATAGGTCCCGCTCGAGATCAACGTAGCGTGCGCCCGGGATATGACTCCCCTCAAACGCGGCCCGACCGGCATCCGGATCATTCAGGGAGAATCTACAGTCGCATACGATGACCGCTTGCGATTGAAGAAGCGTTTCAAGTTCGTCAGCATTAATTAAATTGGCTTGCATACGTGAGTATCTGGTTCCTAAAAATTAAGATCTATTATCAACTTGACCGGCATGCGGATGCAATGGTCGATCCCCGTTTCGAGTCCAAAAACAAGAGACGGCCAGAGAAAATTTACTCAATATCATCCTCTTGAATCTGCCCGCGGCGTAGCTGGGCCATTTGTTCAGCAACAATAGCAACCAGAAAAAATATTAGTCCGAACACAAGCAGTAGCATGGTCCCAACGGAGACCCCCTCGTCCCGAATAATGAACGGAAGTCCCCAAACGAGACCGAAAAGAATAAATCCTGCGCCCAGTGGTAGAAATATCCGGCCCGGATTAAACATAGCGACGATATTAAGAATTTCAAACACCGTTTCGAGCGCGGTACGTGTGCTAATCGTGCTTTTGCCCCCCGCCCGGCTCGAACGTTGATATCGTGCTCGAGAACGAGATTATTTCGGTGTACAAAAACCAGTGTAATGATGTCACTAAAAGACATGCCGTCAGGGCAGAGCACGAGATATCCCTGCGCAAGACGCGTTCGATATAACTTCATGCCCGAGTTCAAATCCTCTATCGGCAGACTGACCAGTGTCCCCGCAAGAAGCCGGATCATCTTACGACCGATCGCCCGATAAAGCCCTGAGTTGCCGCTCTGACGCCGCCCCACGACCATATCTGCGCCTTTAGCTAATCCAAATTCCAGCAATCGGCCTGCGTCAACCGGCTGATGCTGTCCGTCCGCATCCATGGTTACGACGTATTCGGTCTGGCAAGCTTTGATTCCTGTTTTTAATGCGCCACCATAACCCCGGTTAACTTTATGACGCAACAAAGTCGATTTAGATTGCTGACAGAACGCCGCGAGTAATTTTGCTGATTCGTCGGTGGACGCATCGTCGACAAAAATAAGAACAAAATCGTTAGACTGGGCATACTCTTCAATCTCGGGCAGAAACGCAGGTAGCACGTCCGCCTCGTTAAAAACCGGAATAACAATAGTTAAAATAGGATTGGCCATGAATCAGGCGTCGAAATAGATCGTCTCCAGAGAAGTCGTTATTTTGGCACAATCGAAGCTGCAAAAAATGGGTTCTATATAAAAACCGTCGATTCCACGGGTTTGCCATCAATTTAAAGTGTGTTTATTAATAATCGGAATTAACAGTGGTGCATCGTTCTAAAAAAGCTCTAGTTGACAGTCGGTCATTCCTGCTCGGGTGCGCCCTTATCAGTATTCTGAAGTTGTGGTTATTAGGGCCTCAGGAAATCCTATCGAGAAGTTCGCCGCACGACGATACGCTATTTGTCGGGCTTGCGTTAAGCATTCTTCAAGGGGAATGGCTGGGCGCTTATAACCAGTTTACTTTGATGAAAGGCTCAGGCTACCCGCTCTTCATTGCCGCAAGCAATCTGCTCGGGATTCCATTGATCCTGTCGCAGGAACTTCTTTATCTTGGAGCCTGCCTTGTCTTCGTCTGGGGCATACATAAGTTAGGCCTCAAAAATATTTATCTTTGGATCGCCTTCGGTGCGCTCGCGTTTAATCCGTTTACCTATAATTTTTTCCCGAATGTTTATCCATTTCGATTCGGCATTTATCCAGCGGTTTCGCTACTCCTTTTTGGTTTAGCCCAGATGGTATTGATCTCGGTGGAGAATAAAGAGAGACATTGGAAAACCGTGGTTGTTTTTGGACTGGTCCTTGGGTTTTTTTGGAATATTCGAGGCGAGGCAATCTGGATCATGCCATCGCTCATCGTTTTAATCGGGTTTTACGGATTCGCATCGACCCGTCACGATTCAGGTGCCAAGGTGGGTCCGGCCTTCCGTTCAACTTTGGCCGCTGTGATCCTGGCCGGTATCGGATTTATTGCGGTCAATTCAGGAATTGCCTACCAAAATTTGAAGCATTATGGTGTCTACACTACAAATGAGATGAAAAGTCCGGCCTTTAAATCTGCCTATGGTGGTCTCTTAAGAATTGAGACGGTAATTTGGGAGCGATTTATTCCAATCAATCGGGAGGCTCGGCAGGCCGCCTACAGCGTGAGTCCTGCATTTAAACGACTCGAACAATATTTCGAATATGGCCGGGGAACCCAAACCTGGATGAAAGGCGGGTCAGACTATATCGCTGCTTTCTTCCCCTGGGCTTTTCGGGATGCGGTCTATTCCATCGGATATTTTCGCGATGCACCGAGCACGCACGCGTTTCTGGATCAAATCGGCAAGGAAATTGATGCCGCTTGCGATGAAAAGATAATTAAATGTCTCCCTCGTTACTCGGAATTAGCGCCTAAGTGGCACTCGGAGTGGAATTCGTTAGGGGTTGCAACTTTTATAGAAACTCTGAAACGGATGGTTAAATTCAAGGGTTTCGTTCCAAATGGTCCAAGATCAAGATCACTCAATGATGACAAACTGGTCATGAATTACAAATACGTAACGGGATCTCCAGTTCGCCCCCAGCGGGTCGACCTGTTAGAAAAAGTCCCCGAGTTTCACAAGGATCGCGTACGCCTCAGTAATTTGATTTTTGGAAAGCTACTGTGGTTTTATCGTCATCTACCCCAGATTTTGGTTATCCTGAGCGTTATGATCATTGGCTACCGCGGCACTCAAGTTATCCGGGGTGATCGACTCTCAACTTACGATGTAATGAGTATCGCGCTGCTTGGCGGCCTAGTCTCTTACGCATTCATTCTGACGATTTTGCAAGTCACCTCGTATACATCAATCGGTCGACAGTTAAACACGACCTATCCGATCGTTCTGGCGCTAATCGTGTCTTCATTTGCAATGATATTCAAACGAGATCGATGAATGCCTGATTCGGATCAGCGAACCGGGGGCGCAAGCTCAGATCACAAGTTAAATCTCCTCTTTGGCATCGATCTTGAGGATGTCCGTGATCACATTCCCAACGGCTCCCGTTATCAGGATCGACTCGGGTTTAACGTAGAACGCATTCTTAGGTTTTTGGACGACCATCAAACCAAAGCGACGTTCTTTACGGTTGGCTTGGTTGCCCGACGACTCCCCGGTTTGATTAAAACGATCTCAGATGAAGGGCACGAACTTGCCAGCCATAGTGATAGACATATCCAGTTGAACAAGTTGACGCCAGAAGAATTTTCATCAGACCTAAAACGAAGTATTGACGCGCTGGAGCAGGTCGCATCAGAACGTGTTTCCGGGTTTCGGGCGCCCACCTTTTCTCTGATCCCAAGTTGTGAATGGGCCTACGACTCATTTGTGCAGCACAATCTCTCGTATAGCAGTTCGGTCCTGGCGGCGAAAAATCCGCTTTTCGGCTGGCCTGGCTTTGGGACGTGCCCTCGCCAAATGCGGCCGGGTCTAGTTGAAATCCCGGTCTCGCTACACCGCACACCTTTACCCCGGGTACCGCTCTTGGGGGGCGTTTATCTGCGGGTCCTGCCGTTTAGCCTCACTCGCATCTCGCTATTTCGACACAATCGCGAGCTTCCCGTAACATCTTATATGCACCCCTACGATATTGATCAAGATCAAGAACGGTTTATGCATCCAGATCTCGACGGTAACCGTTTGATGAATTGGTTGATGTATCAAAACCGCAATAAAACATTATCGCGATTGTCAAAGATAATGGCGAGCTGCCGGACGTGGCGCTACATTGATTGGGTGGACCGATACTCATCTGAAATTGATTGATCGGATTTCACTTCTAGGCGAGTGGCGCGATCGTCAGATTGGATGCTAAAAATGGCGGAGAGGGAGGGATTCGAACCCCCGGAACCTTTCAGTTCAACGGTTTTCAAGACCGCCGCATTCGACCACTCTGCCACCTCTCCATGTTGCGCATGCTGAGCGCACTCGGGCAAACTATTTCCCTAAAATTATATGGTTTTTAGAGCTGTGTTTCGAACCACGTTACCGTCCCGATCTTGAATTCTGGCATAATCGGACCCATCCTTACAGTAGTTATATCCAAACTTGAATCAAGGAGAACACCTAAGCGATGATTTCTCGACAAACTTTAAGCTCCGATCGTCCTGCCGTTCGAGGGGTGGAATTCAACAAGGTGTTGAAAAACACCTATGCGTTACTTTCAGCAACATTGCTGTTCAGCGCGGCGACCGCTGGCTTGTCAATGATGATGGGCTGGCCGCACCCTGGCTTCGTTGTCACACTCGTAGGTTACTTTGGGCTTCTCTTCCTTGCCGGGCGGTTTAGGAATTCAGGCCTCGGCATCGTCTTTGTTTTTGGACTCACAGGGTTTATGGGGCTGACGCTAGGCCCCATTATCGGGTATTACATTTCAGCAGTACCGAACGGCGATCAGCTCGTCATGACCGCGCTTGGCGGGACGGGTTTGATCTTCCTCGGTCTCTCGGGTTACGCGTTGAAATCCCAGAAGGATTTCAGCTTCCTGGGAGGTATGCTCTTTGCTGGAATTTTAGTTGCCTTTCTCGCGGGCATCGGCGCTGCTATTTTTAGTATCCCGGCGTTATCGCTGGCGGTTTCCGCGATGTTTATTGTACTGATGAGCGCGATGATCTTGTACCAAACTAGCGCGATCATTCACGGCGGTGAAACCAACTATATTATGGCGACCGTAACGCTTTATGTTTCGATCTACAACCTCTTCCTGAGTTTACTTCAAATTCTAGGGGTGTTTGGTGGCGATGATTAGAGCGCCGCGCTAACTAACGAGACTAACCCCGACCCTGCGTCGGGGTTTTTTTATGGCTTGATGCTGGTCAGCCCACCCATGTAAGGCCTTAGCGCAGACGGAATGCTAATTGATCCATTCTCATCTTGATAATTCTCCATTACGGCAACCAATGTTCTTCCAACCGCAAGACCTGAGCCGTTCAAGGTATGAACCAACTGGGGCTTATCAGAACTGGTCTTTTTGTATCGCGCCTGCATTCGACGAGCCTGAAACGCCTCAAAATTACTGCAGGACGAAATCTCACGGTATTTATTCTGGGCGGGAAGCCAGACCTCCAGGTCATAAGTCTTTGCAGCGGAAAAACCAAGATCGCCGCCGCACAACGTAACCACTCGGTATGGCAAATCCAGACGTTGAAGAATGCCCTCTGCGTTTGCAGTTAATTCCTCGAGCGCCGACCATGAGCGCTCAGGCTCCACAATTTGAACGAGTTCGACTTTTTCGAACTGATGCTGCCGAATCATGCCTCGCGTATCTTTGCCGTACGAACCCGCCTCGCTGCGGAAGCATGGTGTATGGCAAACCCGCTTAATCGGTAATTCGTTTCCATCGATCACGGTCTTAGCATAAAGATTAGTGACCGGAACCTCGGCAGTTGGGATCAAATAATACGGCGGCTCAGTCGCTGTCATAAACTGGTCTTCAGCAAATTTGGGTAATTGTCCGGTCCCAAATAATGAATCACTATTTACGAGGTAGGGCACATAGGTTTCCCGGTAACCATTTTCAAGGATATGCACATCCAGCATAAACTGGATCAAAGCGCGATGGAGTCGCGCAAGCGCATCTGACATCACCACAAATCGGCTGCCGGTGATTTTTGCAGCGACGTCAAAGTCCATCATCTTGAGGCCGGCTCCAATACTGACATGATCAAGCGGATCAAAGCCTAGGTCTCTTGGCTCACCCCATCGACGAATCTCAATATTGTCGTCTTCGCTACTGCCAGAGGGCACAGATTGATGCGGGATATTCGGAATGCTTTTAAGCAATCCATCAAGTTCAGCCTGCACGGCGGACAATGCTTCATCGACCGTGACAAGTCGTGTGCCGATGCCAGCGGTCTCGTCAATTAGGTGCTGGGCATTCTGGCCCGAAGCTTTGAGACGACCCACTTCTTTTGCTGATTTGTTCCGTTGGGCCTGTAACTCCTGCTGTTCAGTTTGCAGCGTTTTTCGTTTACGCTCTAAATCCTGAAGCAGTCCAACATCAAGACTAAATCCGCGTGGGGCGAGTTTTTCGGCCACGTTTTCTAAATCATTTCGTAGGAGTTGTGAATCCAACATCGCGATAAACCTTTTTTAAGAAAATTGTCGCCCGGCCGCCATACCGGCGGTCGCAGCAAAAATACACAAAAGAACACTAGCCGAAATATAAGTGACTGCACGCAGCCACTGTTGCGATAAAAGTAGCGTCAACGTCTCAGCTGAAAATGCGGAAAACGTAGTGAAACCCCCGAGGACTCCGACAATGAGGCCCAACCGCAGTAATTCTCCAAGAGGAGTTTTAGTGTTTATCACAAACGCTAAAAAACCAATCAGAAACGATCCGGCTATATTGACGGTAAGCGTGCCCCACGCGAACTCTGATCCCATTGCTTCAGTGACCCGACTACCTACCCAGAACCGTAACACTGACCCTATCGCACCCCCGGCGCCGACGATTAATATAGATCCCATCGTACTTAAAGATCCTCTCTAATCACATCAACATGACTCGGCACATCAAGCACGAATATCTGCTCATCAATATCCTGATTCACCAAAATATTCTTAAACTGGACGCGGGTGACTTGCTCTAACTGATCGAGCATCTGAACGAATCGAAGCACCTCCTTATCGAACCCTAATTGAATCTGTGAAAAAGGCCCTTCCGAGTCTTTTGGAAAAAGAGACACCCAGTAAATTCCCTGCTGAATACCTAACCTTTCGACCAGATATGACTGTTCAGGTCGTTTTCCATCGGCCAAAAGGCCAGCGGGGGTCGCTCCCAATCCTTTATCTTGCCGGCGCACAACGACTTGCTCAAGGCTAACATCGTAAACCCACAGTCGATTCCCATCAGCCACGATCATCTGTTCGGGAGGTTCGCCGTAGGTCCAGAATAGACGCCCAGGTCGTTGAAGTACAAACCGACCGATACTTTCCTGCAGGACCTCACGGTTCTCTCCAAGCACGGTTTGCTGAAAATCAGCGCTGAACGTCTCGGTCGACTCGAAAAACAACTCCAGTGGATCGATCTCCGCGATGACGCTTGACGAATTTAGGGTCATTCCGAAAAACAGAAAAACCCACAAAACAGAATTTATTTTCATCTAGGGGAATGCTCGCTTTATTCGAACTAATCAGAAGTTGCGGGCGCGATAACCTCACGCTTTCCGTTTTCTAGTGGACCTACTGCGCCGGCCGCTTCCATTGATTCAATCATCCGAGCCGCACGGTTATATCCTACCCGAAGATGACGCTGGACCGAAGATATGGACGCTCTGCGGGTCTCGGTTACAAAAGCGAGTGCTTTGTCGTAAAGCGGATCCTCTTCACCGCCCGCCCCATCTCCAGAATCCTCTCCAGGTAAAGAGCCCGCCAATGCCGAACTATCAACAACGGCCTCAAGATATTCGGGGCTTCCACTCTTTCTGATCTCTTCGGCCACCCGATGCACCTCTTGGTCGGAGACGAATGACCCATGAACGCGCATGGGCAGGCCGGTGCCAGGTGGCATAAAAAGCATGTCCCCGTGCCCTAAAAGTTGCTCAGCCCCCATTTGGTCGAGAACGGTTCTCGAATCAGCTCGAGCCGAAACTTGAAAAGCGATTCGAGTCGGAATATTTGCCTTGATCAGTCCCGTAACAACATCGACCGAAGGTCTCTGGGTCGCCAGCACCAGATGAATTCCCGCTGCTCTTGCCCTTTGGGCAATACGCGTAATCAACTCCTCAATTTTCTTGCCCGCCACCATCATGAGATCGGCAAATTCATCAACAATAACAACGACGTAAGGAATTTTTGCTAGCTTCGGCGTTTCAGAATCATCCCCCGGAATTGGCGAATACATCGGATCATCGATAGGCTTCCCACTAGCAATTGCCGCTTCCACTTTACGGTTGTATCCGACAATATTGCGCACCCCTAATGCCGCCATGACTCTAAACCGGCGATCCATCTCAACAATACACCAACGAAGCGCATTTGCCGCTTTTTGCATATCCGTAACGACGGGCGTCAATAAATGTGGAATCCCATCGTAAACGGACAACTCCAGCATCTTGGGATCGACCATAATCAAACGAACATCTTCCGGAGTCGATTTATACAAAATACTTAGAATAATGGCATTCACACAAACCGACTTTCCGGACCCTGTTGTGCCCGCGACCAATAAATGGGGCATTTTGCAAAGATCAGAAACCACGGGTTCGCCCGCGATATCTTTTCCTAAAATCAACGTCAGCGGGCTCTTGCTGGTCTCATAAACTGCAGACGCCAAACCCTCAAGCAAAAATACGGTCTCCCGGGACTCGTTGGGAATTTCGATCCCGATATAGGTTTTGCCCGGAATATTTTCAACCACTCGAACACTGACCACCGATAAGGCTCTCGCCAGATCCCTAGCAAGGCCCACAATCTGACTCGCTTTTATCCCCGCGGCTGGATCAATCTCAAAACGGGTAATTACAGGTCCGGGTTGAACAGATACCACGGTAACTTCGACATTAAAATCGCGTAGCTTTTTCTCGACCAGTCTCGACATCATTTCGAGCGAATCCTTGCTGTATCCCCCCGGCTGGACTTGAGGCTGGTCAAGCAGTTTAAGCGCCGGAAGATTGCCCTGCGGTGCTTTCCCTTCGATAAATAACGGGATAGTGGCCTGTTTTTCTTTTTGCAGTCGCAATCCTTCTTTTGCAGGCTTAATCTTCGGCTCTATACGGGGCGGTTCTTTATGTTCTCGCTCGCGTCGTATTTCAGCAACGGTCTCCTGTCGCTGACGCCGCGAGCGAAGACCTTTCACTTTATCCAGCCAATCAGCGAAAGCGGTTCGCCCCCGTGCGGCCCACTCAAATGCCTTCGCGCCGACATTATCCATCGCACTGAACCAGGATAAATCAAGTGTCCAGGATAACCCTGCAATCAATGCCACGATTAAAGCAACGGTCGCTCCGACCGGTCCAAACACCTCTAACAACCAGCCGCCCGAGACAAACCCAAGCCACCCGCCGCCGGAGAATCCAATGTCCGAACCCCGATTCGCAAAGTGGACATATTCAATACCGCAAGCCGACAAAACAGTTAACGCGATCCCGATACCATGTACAAATCGGGCGTACGAGCTACTCGGGTGATCTCGGTTGCGTAACATTCGGGCGCTTAAAAGGCCAAAAATTACCGGGAATAGGTACGCCGCGTAGCCGAACGCGTGTAAAAATAAATCCGCGAACCAGGCGCCGAACCGCCCTCCTAAATTTCGAGTGGACCCATCATCCCCTGTTGAAGTCCAGGCCGGATCCAGAGGAGAATATGAGACTAGGCAAATCAAAAGATAGCCCGTCAGTGCGACAAGCGCGATAACAAGCGTTTCGCGCGCCAGTCGGGTCAGGCGAGCGGGCGTTTCCGAAGGCGGTGACTTCCGTTTATTCTTAGTTTTTGTTTGGATCAAGTCTGAATACCTGCGACTAATTCGGCGCCCGTAATGAGAGCCGTATTATAGCGAAATCAGGGAATCTAACCCCACATTGAACTCATCTGTAATGCCTCCCTAGATTCTCTTGGACATTGAGGCGACAATAACGGATCAATTTTTTGGAGCAACATATGGCAACAACACGACATTGCCGCTTACTGATACTGGGATCGGGGCCAGCCGGCTACACCGCTGCTGTCTACGCATCACGAGCAAATTTGTCCCCGGTACTTGTGACGGGGATTGAGCAAGGCGGTCAGTTAATGACAACTACAGAAGTTGATAATTGGCCGGGTGATCCTCATGGGCTGATGGGGCCTGACCTGATGTCTCGAATGCTGACCCACGCCGAGCGTTTTGGAGCCGAGATCGTGTTTGATCATATCCACACCGCAAAATTAGGTTCTCGCCCGTTTGAACTGAGTGGCGATGCTGCTACCTATACTTGCGACGCTTTAATCATCGCGACTGGAGCCTCTGCACAATATCTCGGTCTCGAATCCGAAGAAAACTTTAAGGGCAAGGGCGTCTCCGCATGCGCAACTTGTGATGGGTTCTTTTATAAAAATAAGCCTGTGGCCGTAATTGGCGGAGGCAACACTGCCGTTGAGGAAGCAATTTACTTATCCAACCTCTGCTCAAAGGTTACCCTCGTTCATCGGCGAGATTCTCTGCGAGCTGAGGCGATTCTTCAGGATCAACTCCTCGCAAGAACTGGGGATGCGGGTAATGTTTCGATCGAATGGAATCAAACCCTGGATGAGGTCTTAGGAGACGATGGCGGTGTAACGGGCATCCGTATCAAAGGGGTTGGTGAGAATCAATCAGCGAAAGACTTGCCCGTTCATGGCGTTTTTATCGCAATTGGTCATACACCCAATACCAATCTGTTCGCCGATCAATTAGACATTAACAATGGTTATCTCCGGGTCTCATCGGGGCTCGACGGGAATGCAACTGCGACCAGCATGCCTGGTGTTTTCGCCGCCGGTGACGTAATGGATCACATCTATCGGCAAGCAGTCACCTCGGCCGCGACAGGCTGCATGGCTGCGCTTGACGCAAAACGTTTTCTGGACGCCAACAGCTAAAGCCGGAGCAATGAAAAAGACTCCTCGCCAAAAGACTCGCATCTCAAAAGATGAAGTTCGACTTTTTCGCGAGGCGGTATCTGGCGTTCAACCCTTCTCGCACACACCCCGCGTGAACTCGAAACCGGCTATCAATAAAAAACGACTCAGGCCTTCTAATGGC
>Ga0209631_10002996_pt1 | contig 19756 bp, 17 predicted proteins | sample COG_08_FD_184752 | JGI IMG/M metagenome (GOLD analysis project Ga0209631, IMG submission 184752) | Pelagic Microbial community sample from North Sea - COGITO 998_met_08 (SPAdes) (version 2) | ecosystem: Environmental > Aquatic > Marine > Neritic zone/Coastal water | place: Helgoland, sampling...
TCTTTGAGAGCCGCGGCACTCATGAAGGTGGCGTCAACCACGGTTCCGGCGGTGTAGCGGATATCATCTTTCAGGATGATTTCGCCATCGGCAGTTTCTAAAACGATTTTTGCGGTGGTATCTTCCGGTAGGGTGGCAGATTTTTCATTGGAAAAGAAATCACTGCCGCTCATGGAGGAAACGCGCGTTTTGCTGTCTGCGGACCAATCGCCCATGCGGTGCGGATTGTTTTGTGCGAAATTCTTAACGGCCTTGGCCGCACGGCGATCAGAATTGCCCTCGCGGAGAACCGGGTTCACTGCCGATCCTTTGATGGCATCATATTTGGCGCGCACGGCTTTTTCGGCCTCTGTTTGCGGCGCTTCAGGATAGTCAGGCAGCGCGTAGCCTTTGGCCTGCAATTCCTTAATCGCGGCCACCAACTGCGGCACGGAAGCGGAGATATTTGGCAGTTTGATCACATTTGCATCGGGTGTTTTCACCAAGCGGCCCAGCTCGGCCAGATCATCTGGCTGGCGTTGATCTTCGCTCAAGTGGTCTGGAAAGGCCGCGAGGATTCGCCCGGCCAAACTGATATCCTTAGTGCCGATGGTCACGCCCGCGGCTGCGGAAAATTTTTGCAAAATAGGGAGAAAGGAGGCGGAGGCCAGCTCCGGTGCTTCGTCAACTTTTGTATAAATAATATCAGGCATAGTGCATCCCTTGCGGCTAGATTTGCCCTCTCATAGCGAATAAGAAAACAAAGGTCGATGGTATACCGTGGTATGCGAAACATTTTTTTTGAGGGGCGATTGCATGGGAGATGTGCCTATAGCGGCGACTGTGCGCGGTTGCGGTTGCGGCCCAAGCGTTGCTCGCGCCACAGGATCACCACGCCCGATGCGATGATGACCAAGGCACCGGTGATGGTCCAAGCGGTTGGGATTTCGCCAAACCAGAAATAGGCCAATGCCAAGGCCAGCAGCATTGACGTGTAATCAAAGGGCGCCACCACGGACGCCGGCGCATTGCGATAGGCGGCGGTGAGGCAAATTTGCCCAATCCCGCCGATCACGCCCGCGGTGATCAGCATGGCTGTTGCTTCAAAGGAGGGTTTAACCCAGCCAAACGGCAGGGTGAACAACGACAATACAGTGATGAGCAGCGAGAAATAAAAGACAATCTGCGCCGTCCCTTCCGTTGCCACCATCCGGCGCACGAAAATTTGCGCCAAGGCCGCCAAAGCGGCCGATCCCAAGATTGCAATGGCACCTATAATTTCTAAGGTGCTGCGCGCGCCGTCCATGTTTAAGGTCGGCCAAAGAACGATGAGCACTCCAATAAAGCCCAAGGCCACAGTCGTGAGGCGGAAGGCCCGGACGGTTTCGCCCAGAATCAACGCCGCTAAAACTGTCAGAATCAAAGGTGTGGTAAAGCCCAGAGCGGCGACCTCTGGAAAGCTCAACACCCCAAGGGCGAAGAATCGCAAAGACATAGAGGCCGCGCCGGCCAGACCGCGCCATGTGTGGTCCAAAATATTGGATGTGCGCAGCGCCTTTGGAAAATCTCCGCGGCTCGAGAGCCAGCCAATCACCACCAAGAGCGTGAAGAACGCCCGAAAGAACACCTGTTGTCCGGTCGGCACCTCTTGTGACGTGGCTTTGATCAACGCCATCATAAAGGTGAATATCGAAACCGCTGTTACTTTCAGCGCGATGCCGCGGATGTTATCGGTCATCTCGGTCCAATCTGGCCTGTTGGATTACGGCCCATGTGGGTTCACTCCAGCATAGAAGGCTGCAAAACGCGAGGATTGACAAGCCCTGAAAACTTGCCTTCCTTCTACGGGGAGGGAGGCGTTTTGCGGCTCAACTTGCGCAGCCGCCAGCGCATCAAATTCACACATGCGCATTTATGATTGCATTATGGATGGGTTTCTTGTTTTCTAAATAGGTGTCAACACGGGAGGACAGGGCTCTGCAACTCAATCTTGGAACAATTTTTGCGCTTGCGGTGTTCAGTTTCACCGGACTGGCTCAGGCGAGCGGTATGGGAAATCCAGATCTGGGCGCGGCTCTTTTCAAAAAATGCCAATCATGCCACCAAATTGGAGACCAAGCGAAGAACCGAGTGGGCCCGCAATTGAATGATCTTTTTGGCCGTACCGCCGGCGGGCTGGAGGGGGTCAAATATTCCAAGAGTATGAGTCATGCTGGCCGAGATGGGCTGGTTTGGACTGAAGACACATTGGACAGCTTTCTTGAGAGTCCAAAGTCTTTGGTGGCTAGGACTCGGATGAGTTTCCGAGGCCTCAAGGATGCAGAAGACCGGGCAAATTTGATTGCCTATCTGCGCGCCTTTTCGAAAGAAGAGACCCCCGCGCCAGAACTGCAAGCGACAGGGCAGGGGATCGAGATAACGCTTGATCCCTCCGTGCTGGCCATCGTGGGGGACGCAGAATATGGTGAGTATCTCTCCAGCGAATGTTTGACCTGTCATCAAAGCAACGGGTCCAATGACGGCATCCCGGGAATCACCGCTTGGCCAACAGAAGATTTTGTTATCGCCATGCATGCATACAAACAAAAAGTCAGGCCACACCCCGTCATGCAAATGATGGCGGCGCGTCTGTCTGACGAAGAGATCGCGGCTCTTGCGGCGTATTTTAGCGACCTGGACTAACAGGCAACACTTTGGGAGGAGAACACATGAAACTGAATAGACGTGTATTTATCGGCAGCGGTGCCGCCGCTGCAACCACTTTGACAGCGCCAATGGCTTTCGCGGGCGGTCACGGTAAGCCGCGGGTTGTGGTTGTGGGTGGCGGGGCCGGCGGGGCGACCGCGGCGCGCTACATCGCCAAAGACAGCAAAGGCGCGGTTGACGTCACTTTGATCGAACCGTCACGCATGTATTACACCTGCTTCTTTTCGAACCTTTATCTCGGTGGGATCAAAACCATTGATGATCTGGGACATTCTTACGGCACAATGGCTGCCAGCGGTGTGAACGTCGTGCATGATTGGGCGATTGGCGTTGATCGCGATGCGAAAACGGTGACATTGGCCGGCGGTGCTTCTGTGCCTTACGACAAGCTCATTCTCTCGCCCGGGATTGATTTTGTCGAAGGCGCTGTTGCCGGTTGGGATTTGTCGTCACAAAACGCCATGCCGCATGCCTATAAAGGTGGGTCACAAACCGAATTGCTCAAAGCGCAAATTGCTGCGATGCCTCAGGGTGGCACATTTGCGATGGTGGCGCCACCAAACCCCTACCGTTGCCCTCCTGGACCCTATGAGCGGGTGTCAATGGTGGCGCATTATCTAAAAGCCAATAACCCAACGGCCAAAATCATTGTGGCAGATCCGAAATCGAAATTCTCAAAGCAAGCGTTGTTCCAAGAAGGTTGGGCCAAACACTACAGCGGGATGATCGATTGGATTGGCGATGATTTCGGCGGCGGCAAGGTCTCGGTGGATCCCGGTGCCATGACGGTCACCATTGATGGTGAAGTCACCAAAGTTGACGTCTGCAACGTGATCCCTGCCATGAAAGCGGGCCGTATCGCCGAGCTTGCTGGTGTCACCGATGGCAAATTTGCTCCGGTCAACGCGATTGACATGTCCACGAAAGCGGATGCGGATGTCTATGTTCTGGGCGATGCCTCGCAACAAGGCGATATGCCAAAATCTGGCTTCTCTGCAAATAGCCAGGCCAAGGTCTGCGCCAATGCCGTGCGCGGGGCATTGACCGGCTCTCGCGTGTTCCCAGCGAAATTCTCGAACACTTGCTGGTCTTTGATCGACACCAACGATGGTGTGAAGGTTGGCGCGACCTATGAAGCCACTGACGAAAAAATTGCAAAGGTCGATGGTTTCATCTCAGCAACTGGCGAGACCGCCGATCTGCGCAAAGCAACCTATGAGGAATCCGAAGGTTGGTATGCAGGCATCACCGCGGATATGTTCGGCTAAACAGTCGGGGGGCTTTGATGATGGTCAAGGCCCCCTTTTTATTCCAAAAGTGGCTCGGGCTGAAATGAGCCCTTCCGCCCAGACCTAGCGGATATTGATTTCAACACTCTCCGCCAGGGTATTTGCAATAAAGCAATAACGATGCGCCCGGTGTTGCATCTGTGCCAATGTCTCATCCGCAACCGTAAATCCCGTATCAAAGCGCACGACGGGATGCAGATCAATGCGGGTGACCGACATTTGACCTTTGGGATTCTTCCCCAGATGGGCTTCTGCATAGTCATGATAGCTGGCCACCGGCCATCCGGCTTTGGCCGCCAATGCGAGAAAGGTCATCATGTGACAACTGGACAAAGCAGAGGCTAAGGCTTGCTCGGGATTGGTATGGGCCGGATCACCGCCCCAATCTGGCGCTGAGTCCACGTCAATTTCATGCAATCGATTCATTTGCACGATGTGAGAATTTGAATAGGTTCCTGTGGCAAACACAGGGGTTGTGCGCTGCCAATGAAGCTCGATGGAAAAATCAGACATAGGGCTATCCGGTTTTAAAAAGGAAAGATGGGCGGCCTGCCGCACTCATGCAGTGACAACCGGCCGCCAATGGCATTTTATGCGGCTGCGATCTGTTTCTTGGGATCATAGAATGGGCACTCCACCATAGTGGCTTTCACCACTCCGGTATTGGTCGAAACTTCCACTTCGGCGCCCAAAATGGCCGCATCGGTGGCAACCATTGCCAAAGCAATGTTTTGCTTTAAGCGTGGGGAATAGACTGCGGAGGTCACTTTTCCAATGGTCGCGCCATCTTGTTGGATGCTCCAGAAGGTGGTGTTCGGTCCGGTCAGCGGGGCGCAGTCGAGGATCAGCCCAACCTGTTTGCGCATCGCGCCTTCTTGCTTGATCTTGCGCAGTGCAGCTTTGCCGATGAACTCTGCCTCCATATCGAGGTTGACGAGGCGATCAAGGCCCAGCTCGAACGGATTTGTGTCACTGTCTGCATCCGCATGATAGGAAAGCATCCCGCCTTCAATTCGCCGGATCGAGGAGGTATGACCGGGCTTCAACCCGTGCGTTGCGCCTGCCGCCATGATCAATTCCCAAAGCTGATCGCCTTTTGACCCATCGCGCAGATAAAGCTCATAGCCCAACTCGCTGGACCAGCCGGTGCGTGACACAACCAGAGGGATCCCCTCCAATTCCAACTCGCGCAGCCAGTAGTATTTTAGATCCGCAATGCTGTCTCCGAAGAGCGCTTGCATAATAAGGCCAGAGTTCGGCCCCTGCAGTTGCAGCGGTGAAACATCAGGCTCTTTGATCTGTACATCGAGGCCCGAATGCACCGCCACACCCTGAGCCCAGAGCAAAATATCGCTGTCCGCCAGCGAAATCCAAAAATGATTTTCCGCCAAGCGGAGCAATATCGGATCATTCAAAATGCCACCATCCGCATTGGTGATCAGGATATATTTACACTGGCCTACGGCCATTTTGGACAGATCGCGGCAGGTCAGCATCTGTGTGAATTTTGCGGCATCCGGTCCGGTGATTTCAACCTGACGTTCCACGGCAACGTCACAAAGGATCGCTTGATCCACAAGGTTCCAGAAGTTTTGCTCAGGGTCGCCAAAGTCACGCGGGATATACATGTGATTATAGACTGAAAAAGCCTGTGCACCCCATCGGACGGTTGCGTCAAAATAGGGGGATTTGCGGATCTGTGTGCCGAAGCCAAAATCATCTGCCTGTGTCATTTTGCGCCCTCTGAGCAGCTGGCCAATAGGGCCAAGGAAAAGTGAGTTCTGCTTGAGGTTTAATTTGATACTGCCTCACGGACGGTCCGATAATCCGCAAGAATGCGGCAGATTGGACTGATTTACGGGCCCGGCTTAGACCATTTGGTCTTTTGCCCGAATTTTTAAGATGCAGCGGTGAGTTTTGCGAGATTGGGATGGCAGCTTTTGACCTGGCGAGTCGCGATGTAGGTCATATAGCGCTCAATCGCCAGATCGGCTGACAGCATCTCTTCCATGACGCGTTGAAAGTCGGCCAAATTGGGCGTTATCACCGTCATCACATAGTCCATCCCGCCGCCGGTCGCGATACAATGGGTCACCTCATCTAAGTTTCGAATATGCAGCTCAAAGCGTTCAAATTCAATTTTGCGGTGCGAACTCATTGCGACGGTCACCACAACTTGGGTGAAATCTATGATGCGCTCAAGGGCAATATCGGCATGATAGCCGCGCAGAATTCCCGCGGATTTCAAACGATCAAGCCGCGCCCAACACGGGGTGGGCGAGAGGTTCACCAGCTCTGCAAGACGGGTCTTGCTGAGGTGCCCATGCTGTTGAACGGCACTTAATATGCGAATATCCGTAGCATCGAGCCCCAATTTTTTCATATGGATCTGTCTTTCATAAAACCGTTTACGCACCTGTGCTCGCGCCTAGGTTAGAGTTTTCTCAGTCCGGATCCTAGACATATAATCTGCCGGCGGCCTATCGGGTTTAAATGCGCGCAGGACAGCTGCCCTCGCTCTAGAGGACAAGGCGCCGGCCCCTCACACAGCTTTACGCAACAAGCTCAAAAGAGCCTATGCTGACCTAGCCGCCATGCGTGAAGACTGCACAAATGGCGGCTCACCCTGTCAGTGAACAAAGCAGAGTTTTTTGAAGCCGCGCCGCCATGACGCCACCTCGTCACCCACCGGCTCGCCGCGCAGAGCACGCGCGATTAACGCCGCGAGCGGAGCCATGTCTGCCGTCGTCATGCCCCGGCGGACCAATTCCGGCGTGCCAATGCGCAACCCGTTCATATCGCCATCAACCATCGCCACGGGAAGACCAATGCCGCAAGCAAGAAAGCCGTTCTGTCGCAGCTTTTTGGACGCCGCTTGCCCGCCCCCAAAGGGTTCAGCCAAAACGGCGAACTGATGCGAATTGGTAAATCCTTTGGCTCCGGCAAAGACCGGTACGCCTTCGGCCTCCAATGCGCGCGCCAATGCTTGCGAGGCTGCGATCATCTCTGTGGCACAGGCTTGCCCGAACTCTCGCCAATCCAGCATGGTCAAGGCCAGAGCGGCCGTTTTTGCCGCGTCAAAATTAGCAGTCATCCCAGGGAAGGCGATGGCATCCAGCCTCTTTGCAATTTCGGCATCCCGATGCACTATCGGCGGTGTCATACTTGGCGACATGGCGCCGAGATCAATACACTTCCTTTTTGTGAGTTGAGCAACAAGACCATTTCTCATGGCAACAACAAAGCGTGATCGAAAGATGTCTCGATCTTCATTTCCATGGCGCTGTCTCATGACTAGCGTTGTCACATCAGCGTCATGTTCGCGCGCATCGAGACTCTGCTGAAAAAACAGAGCGCCGTAGATTTCGGTCCAATACTCCTTTGAGAAATACTGATGCTCGGACGGTGTTTGATCGAGTGTTCTGTGAGTGACGCCAATTCCCATTGATGAAAGAATGGACTCGGGATCAGCATTAACCTGAACCACGAAATCGCGAATGACTTCATTGCGCACCGCCGCTCTCGCCGAGTGGCGTCAACTTGGCGCGGCATAAAAGGTTGCTCATTTAGCCTTGCAGAGGCTGGTTCGCATTGGTCTGACAGTACCCTGCAGAGACCCGTTCGCATTCGTCTAGCACCACCATTCATAGCGCAACTGGTCCAGCGGAAACCGGCATTTTACCGCGATCAGCCCTGCACGATGCACCGCATCCTCATGCCCCTTAAGCAAGCGCGGCATCTCGGACTCGGACCGCATGCGCCGTTCCGCGTTGGTCTGGGCCTTGTCGCCGATCTGTGCTGGGTCGTCAATTCGAGGTCAACATCAACTCTTCGATATACTCCGCAGCCTTATCTAGGTTGGTATCCAGTTCGCCAAAATGACGTCGTGTTTGGTTGTCGTAGATATCAACGCAATCCGTTTGCGCCGAAAATCGCTCAAGGCTGTCCAAGTCCAAAACTTGATCCAAATGCCGAAAACTGTGCCAGTCATTGTGAAGCACTGCGGTCGGCAAGTTTGCGTAAACCCCGTCCAGAATTGCAGACGAGGCGTGGCCGACCATAACATCACTGATCGCAAGGCAATCGTGTATGTTTGTGTAAGAAAAATCGCCCGAATACCTATCCATGACGATCACATTCTCATGCTTTGCTGCCAGCTTGTCGTCAAACTCTTTTCCCCGTTGATTTTGTTTGCCGCGGTGTGGCCGCATCAAGATCAAAACATCAGGGTTTCGTTGGCAAAACCTGTCAAACATAGCATAGGTTTCGGCAAGATTATTATCATCAAAACGATGATCCTGACCCGGAATGGTTGTGCAAACCAAAAGCCGCTGTCGAAAGCTGTTGATATGATCCATTAACTCTTGGGGGAAGGGTCGCGGGTCCATATAATTTTTTTTGATAAACCCGACTTTGCGAATTCGCTTGCCGACATCTTCGCTTAAAAAAGGTGTGTTCTCAGGCTGATAATCTTCCCACCACAATATCTGGCGCGAATACCATTCGGGTTGCAAAAAAACCCAATCCAGATTGATTCCTTCTTGAATTAATCCATGTTGCGCAAAAATCGACGGTGTTTTGGACGCAACCAAATATCGGTCCCGCATGCGGATTTTCTTGGGCATAGCAAGCGGATCGCCATAAGATAGAATGGCATCTGCCCGCTTCATGCTGAAAAACGAAAACAACTCAACAAATGCGCGACTTCGGAATTGCGCCTTCAGTCCGACTTTATCGAATGCAGTCAACAAGGTCTGATCCGTTCGCTTTAGCCTGCGGTTTACCACCGGAACGACCTTTACATTGCCACGCTTGTGAACGGCTGCCAGAATCGGAAAACAGCACTCAAAATGTGGAGCATGTGAAATAAAACAATAGAGTTTTTTCATTGGGGAAATCTGCCTTTTTGACCTTCTTTTTTATATTAAGCCAGGCATCAATCAGCAAGCTCCAACCTTTTCGCGAGTGTAAGTGCGTTGATGTGCCATATATGCTGTTCGCATCAGAATATCGGCGCGGAATGTGGCTGTGTTTTTACAATAAATGTATTACTGTGAAAGCAGCATTCAAAAAACTTCAAAGCGAGAAAAAATGTCCCCTCTTCGCGTACTTCATCTGGCAAGCTTTAGCGGCAACATCGGCGACAACGCCAATCACATGGGCTTTCGACCCTGGTTTGCCGATCAAGTTGGTCGGAACGTTGAATGGACCAACTGCGAAATACGAGAATTCTATTGGAAAGAGCGGGCCTTCGACGCTGATTTTGTAGTCCTTGCCAATAGCTTTGACGCATTGGTCATCGGCGGCGGCAACTATTTCGAACTTTGGGTTGAAAATTCTCCGACCGGCACGTCTATAGCAATCACTCCGGAGGACTTCGACAAAATTGATGTACCGATACTATTCAACGCGTTAGGTGTCGACTCGGGGCAAGGCGTGCCTGATGCATCCCGGAATAACTTTACACTGTTCCTGTCCAAACTTCTTGCCAGCGACCAATATTTAGTCAGTGTACGCAATGACGGCGCAGTTGACACATTGCGCGAAGAGATCAGTCCAGACCACGCCAACGCGGTCCATCAAATTCCAGACGGCGGTTTTTTCATGCGCCTACCGCAGAATTCCAAGTCACCTCTTTTGGTTCCAGATACATCATACATTGGGATAAATGTTGCCAATGACATGGCCGAGGTTCGTTTTGCCGGTTTCGGCAAAGGCGCTGGAAACAGCGAGGCATTTGCCGAAGAATTTGCCAATATGATAACTGAAGTTAGCAAACTGCATCCTGATCACCACTTTATCTTTTTTCCACATATTTTCCGTGATCTGGACATCATCCTGCAAGTTATTCTGAAGTTGGATGACAGGCTTCGTCGGACCCGCGTAACTGTGGCGCCGTATAGTTCCGGCGATCTGGCAGCTGCGAATATGTTCACAATCTACCAGTCTTGCGTTTTGATATTGGCGATGAGATTTCACGCGAATGTCTGTTCGATGGGCTTGGGTGTGCCTTGTATCGGATTGGGATGTTATCGCCAAATTCACAAACTCTATGAGGAATTAGGTCGATCAGACGAATGTATCGACGTCTCCAAACCGGGGTTTGCGGGCCCTTTGGGTGCGCGAATATCACAAACTTTACATGCGTCCGGCTCTATTCATGCAAAAACCCAAGCTCAGGTCCTAGGACAACGAAGGGATTTTGAAAACCCACTCAAAGATTGGGCGCACAAAAATTCCTTGTTGGTCTAGAATGTCAAATGCCGTCAGGAGAGTTTTGTCGGTGCGTTTTGATCGGCTACTGACAATAGGCACTACTTTTACTTTGGCGTGCAAGTGAACCGCCGCCAAAATAGGGAAGCAGCTCTCAAAATGTGGAGCATGGGAAATAAAACAGTAGAGCGTCTTTACGAGTGTAACTTTCTTGCTGAATTTAAGCTAGTAAACTAGGTGTCAATAACCGCAAGTCCTTCAAAGAACATCTGCTAAAAGTGAAAACACAATTGTCACGCCAATATTGTCATGACATCTTTCGACTTGAAACAACTTCGTTTATCAAAACGTCAAGTCAAAGCGTCGAGGTAGCCACATGTCCGAAAAGCATTTCGTCCACATCGGATTGGGCAAAACTGCGACAACAACACTACAACGTTTTGTATTCAAAGAAATTGCAGATTCAAGCGGCTATACATACCTAAGAGCACGCGATATTTTGGACTATGTTGACGCGTTAGAAAATGGGTCAGACATTTCACCAATTGCCCTTCACGCGAAGGCACTTGTCAGTTGCGAAAGCCTCGTCGGCTGGAATCCCTATCACTGGAAAGCATTTGCCGACAGCAATTTGAAGTATTTCGGTGCAGACTCAACAATTTTGCTAGTGATCCGTGAGCCATCCGCTTATTTAAGATCTGTCTATCTGCAAGAATGTGTCCATGAAGGCCGCATGATTTCTCAAAGCGACTATTTTAAGAGTGTAGCACCGCTGGACGCGTCACTGAATATGCCACAATTTAATCTGGAACAATTCGATTACCAGCGTTTGATCGACTTATATCGAGATCGCTTTGCGACGGTGGCTGTTCAAAAAATGGAACACTTGACGGACCTTGAATTCATCGACGGTACATTCAAAATCACCCCGAAAATGAGTGAAAAAATTATTAAAATTCTGGAAAATAACAAAAGCAATCGCGCCTACTCGAAAACAGCAGTAAATTTGAGCTTTGCGCTAAACAAGCTTTTTACACGAAGCCAAACCAGCCGCAGGCAGGAACCGACCGAAATCACGCCATTCAGGCGCCGTTTTCACCACCGCATGTGGCGCAAGGTAGTTCAGAATGTAATTGACAAAATCTTGCCCTATGAAAAGTTCGATTTGAACTGGGATGGCATCAGCGACTTCGACCGGGACCGAGCGGGACAACAGTACAAAGCGATGCCAAAGTGTCAGATTTTCCGCCAAAGCTAGCGCTTGTCGCCATTGGGCCAACGCGCTAACCTGTGAGCGATGTGCGGGTCAGTCCAACTTTGAACAGCTGATTACCGCTTGAAAAATGCAGATGTTGTATGAATCCCGGGCATTCCAAGACACCGCCCCCCAAGTTTTGTAGCGTAAATATATGTCTGAAAAATCCATTGCGATCATTCCAGCCCGCGCAGGCTCCAAGGGGCTCATCGGAAAGAATACCAAACTGCTGGCAGGTCTGCCGCTGTACATGCATGCGGTTCGGCAGGCACAAGCCGCCGAGATCAGCGACGTCATCATCACCACGGACAACGCAGAGATACTGCGCACCGAACACAAAACCGGCGTTCGAGTGATAGAGCGCCTTGCCCATTTGGCCTCTGACACCGTACCGATGATCGACGTGTTAACAGATCTGATCGCCAACCATATTCCTGAAAACCGGACGGTCGTTCTGTTGCAGCCTACATCGCCGTTGCGCCGTGCCAGCCACATTCGTGAAGCATTGGAGGTTTATCGTCACGGCGGCTTTGATTTGGTTGTTTCTGCTGTACAGATCGACCGTTCTGTTTTGAAGGCCGGGATCATGGTCGACGGCAACTATCAGCCGATCAACAGGCCCGAGTATGTTTTTTCGAACAGGCAATCCTTGCCGCCTGTGTATAAGCACAACGGTGCAATTTACGTTTTTTCCAGCGACTGGATGCGCTCAAACGCAAGCTTTCTTACGGATAGGATTGGCTTGTACGAAATGAGTGCCGAAGATTCGGCAGACATTGACAACGCCGACGATTTCACTCGGTGTGAAGCAGAAATGTTAAAAAGGAAATCCTAGTATGGACATTAAAGGTCGGAAAATTGGCCCTGAACATCCACCTCTTGTCATCGCAGAGATTGGCATAAATCATGGTGGTGACCTGAATGTGGCCAAGCAATTGGTTCTGGCTGCCGCACAGGCAGGATGCGAAATTGTGAAGCACCAAACCCATTTCGTCGACGACGAAATGACCCCAGAAGCCAAACAGATTATTCCACCTAATGCCGAAATATCTATCTGGGAAATTATGGAAAACAGCGCCCTGTCGCAACAGGACGAAATGGCGTTGAAAGCCTATGCCGAAGCACTGGGAATGATTTATATCTCGACGCCGTTTTCCCGCTCCGCTGCCGATTTTCTAAATGAGATCGATGTTCCGGCCTTCAAGATCGGATCAGGCGAATGCGATCACCTTCCACTGATCCGGCATATCGCTCAATTCGGCAAACCCATCATCATGTCCACTGGAATGCAAAGCATTGAAACAATTCGGGCCTCTGTAGATATTCTGGAAAAGTCCGGCGTGCCTTATGCGCTACTGGAATGTACCAACCTTTACCCTTCGCCGCCTGAAATTGTATCGCTGCAAGGGGTGCGTGACCTGCAAAGCGCCTTTCCCAAAGCCGTTGTCGGCTTTTCCGACCACTCGATCGGCCCAGAGATGGCCCTGGCGTCGGTGGCACTGGGTGCGTGCATACTGGAGCGGCATTTTACCGATCACAGATATCGGATCGGACCGGATATTCCTTGCTCGATGGATCCGTCCGAACTCAAACATCTGATCGACAGATCGCGCGAAATCCACACCGCATCACGCAACCCGAAAAGGCGCACAACCGCAGAGGAGGGTGTTTATCGTTTCGCTCGCAGTTCAGTCGTGGCTGACAAAGACCTGACAGCAGGAACCGTCATCGGCAAGGCAGATATTTGGGCGCGCCGCCCAGGGTCGGGCCAGATACCGGGCTACGAATATGACAATATTATTGGTCGGACGCTCAAAACGGACCTACTTCGAAACACCCAATTGAAATGGTCCGATCTTGACTGATCCTAATCAAAAGCAAACGCTTGCATTTGTAACCGGCACCCGTGCGGATTACGGCAAACTGGAACCGTTGGCCAAAGCTGCGGCTGACGCAGGTTACAGCATCCATTTTTTTGTGACCGGCATGCACATGATGGGTAAATATGGCCAAACCGTGTACGAAGTTCGGCGGTTTCAGAATGCACAGCGATACGAGTATATCAATCAGGCAGACGGTGATCCCCATGATCTGGTGCTTGCGAAAACCGTATTGGGTTTCTCTGACTGGGTAAAAGAGTGGCAGCCGGATTTGGTCATTGTTCACGGCGACCGGATCGAGGCTTTGGCAACCGCAATGGTTTGTGCTACAAATTATATTCCCTGTGCGCACATCGAAGGCGGCGAGGTTTCGGGTACAATTGACGAGATTTACCGCCACTGCACTTCCAAGTTGTGTCGATATCATTTCGTTAGCTCAGATGCGGCACGCGACCGTGTTATGTCGCTTGGCGAGGCATCAGAGGATGTATATGTGATCGGTTCACCCGAACTGGACGTACATAAGGCACCATCCGGCGTCGATATTGAAACTGTGCGTCAACGATATGAAATACCTTTCACCGACTATGGCGTCGTGTTGTTCCATCCAGTCACCAGCGAGCAGGACACAATAGGTGCACAGGCAAAATCACTATTCAGTAGTCTTGAAGCGTCTGGTCGCAATTTTGTAGTCATTTCACCAAACAATGACCCCGGCAGCGATCAGATTTTCGAAGCTATCGAGACTCTGCCGTTGGACAATTTTCGTCACATACCATCAATGCGGTTTTCTTATTTCTCTGAATTGATGAGAAACAGCTCAGCCATTATCGGCAACAGCAGTCTGGGCGTGCGCGAAGCTCCGTTTCTGGGTTTGCCCAGCTTGAACCTAGGCACCCGTCAATCAGACCGCGCTATGGCGTCGTCGGTAACACATAGTGACTGCGAAGACCAGACACGAATTCTGGAATTTTTACATGCGAATTGGGGGGCACGCTGCGTTGTTGACGGATCGTTTGGAACCGGAAATGCCGCCAGCAGATTTGTTGAGATACTCGATGATTCAGTCTTCTGGAAACGTCCCAAGCAAAAGAAATTTATCGACAACGCGTCTGTCACCAGTTGATCATTGCGTTCAGGCGCTAGCTACTGCCACGAAGTTGCGGTTGGAATTCCAAGAATCCCTATTGTCGGCCAGTTACTTCGGTTTTAGCGCCAAGGCACCATCAGCCAGCGTTTCAAACATTTTTTGCGCGACTTTTCGGCTACCATGGTACGAAAAATGGCCTGTATCAAAATAGAAATAATCGTCATCTCGGACAAATAGGCATGTTGTATCGTCGCGGCATAGAAACGTACTGGGTTCGAAATATTCCACACCCCTTTCCCTCGCAACGTCCCGAAGAACCGAATCCGAGGTCGCGTAGTCTTGGGTGAAAAAATACCGTTCAGAACCGGGCAGTGACCCAGTTTTAACGGTCATTTCATATGGGTTTTTTAAGAAGTCCGGCGAGTTTAGCACAAGAACCGGTTTCACCCCGCTTTGCAATATTCTGTCCAGAGTTTCGCCAATAGCCGCAGCAAATTCTTTATCGCCGAGTTTCCGATGAGTGTTCCACCAGTTTGACGCCACGATTACTATATCTCCGGCACTGGACTTGGCGTCTAGTTCCTCGAAGAAGTGGTCAATAAATTCGGTACATCTTTTGCTGTTGGCGTCATAGTTAATTGCCCTACAACCGGCACCAGTAAACTGTCCAAATGTTGCGTTAAAGGGCTCAAGAGCGGAGATTATACCTTCTCTTAGATGGGCCGCTTCACTGTCGCCAAACAGGATAAATTTTTGACCTTCACCAGTTGGAATGCATTCTAAATCAACCAACTGCTGTGGGTTTTGATCGCTATTGAAAAAACATCCAAAACGGTCATAAGCACTCTTGGTCATCAACTGACGGTTTTCTGCGCCGATATGCAAAACTTGTTGTTGCTTCGCATTGAAACGGCTGAGATTTGCATCTCCGCTTGATAGGGAAATTCCGGCACCGATCAAAATGGCCAAACTGATCATAGATATCCCGAAAACATGCGACTGTTTTAAAAAACCTCTTGTCCTGAAAGGCATCTCGACAAATCGCCATGAAAACACAGCGCAAGCAAATACAATGCCTACCAAAGCCAGAACTTCTACGGTTGAGATTGAGCCCAGTTTTGCGTGTCTGGCAAAGGCAAATATGGGCTGATGCCACAAATATGCACTGTAGGAAACCAATCCGACCGCAACCATAGGCCGAGCGCCAAGAGACCAGTTGACCCAAGTTGTCTTGGTCGCAAACAGGATCACCATAGCGGTGCCGATAGTAGGTAAAAGAATATAGAAACTGGGTGTTGGGGTGTCCTCGTTAAAACCGAAAATCGCCACCAATATCAATAGTAGGCCCAACGCCGCCAAAATCTGTTTTGCCCGATCACCAAAGCTTTCCTGCGTTTGCGCGATGTAAAACGCACAAAACGATCCGATTGCCAATTCCCAGCCTCGTGTTAGCAAAAGAAAGAATGCCTCTGCAGGTTTGTTGTATGCCCCCCACTGAGCCAAAGCCAAACTCAGAACGCAGAGAACTACCAGGAGTTGGACAATCCGTCTTCGTTCAAATCGCCACGCGAACATCAAAAACAAAGGGAATAGGATGTAGTACTGCTCTTCCACTGCCAAACTCCACGTATGAAGTAGCGGCAAAAGCTCTGCCGAGGTGCTGAAATAATCCCGTTTCATGAAAAAGAAATTCGACGAAAACGTCGCAACGGATATCACACTCTTGGCAAAATCGATTAATTCTTCGGGCATCAACAAGATCCAAGCAGCCGGAATACAACATAAGATTATGAACGTAAGCGCCTGCAAAATCCGCCTAGCACGAAGTTCATAGAATTTAAGTAAGCTAAATCGTCCTGCTTCCAGATCGCCAAGAAATATCGACGTTATCAAATATCCACTGATAACAAAAAAGACATCAACCCCGACGTAGCCACCGCTAAACAGTGCTATCCCGCATGAAACATAATGACCGGTACAACTGCCACGGCTCTTAGTCCGTCAATTTCGGGACGATATTTCACCAATAGAACCTTTCAACGGCATCGCAACATCAGAAAATTGCAGGCAGTGACAGCTCGATTTTAGCCAACGGTATGCTTCAATCTCCACGCGTCGCCGTCCTTTTCCCACAAATGTGGAGACCGGAACTTGTCTACGGTGGTTTCAAATTCCTCTTTCGTCGTGTCGATGTACTCCAAAAACGCATCAAAGAATTTCGCCGGAAATTCCTGATCGTATTTTTTAACCAGATGAACCGCCTCTTCACGTGTGATTTTGTCGTTTCGCACTTCTTGCGCTGCGTCATATGTCGCGCGGCCAATGCCGAATTTAATCAAGGTCGTATAGTAATGGAACATGTCGATCTTGTCGTCGATGCTGGAGTATTTTGAATAGGTTCCTGGAGTCCGTTCCGGATTGGCGCTGAAACCAGTGTTTTCAACGGCGTAATAGTAACACTCCTGTGGATCCCACGGCAGGTAATAGCCAAGATAGTGGACCTCGACGTTTTTCTTTTTCAAGTATTCAGCACTCGGCGGAATATAGGGAGCAAAATCGTTGATAGTAAAATCTGTCTCTGCCAAAATATCTCTTACTGGCTTACCTCCCAGAACCATTGCCATCGGGTCTTGGGTTGAGAAAAATTTTGTGTCCATGGTCGGTATATAATTGTCATCCACGTTATTGCCGTATTCGGCCTGATTTTCGCCATACATAACCAACTCAACATCATACCTTGCTGCCATCGCGGGGCCAATAATCCGCTGCCCGACTATGAACGGTTGAAACGGATGCAACAGGTTGTGAAATGCATTGCGTGTCAGATAACGGTGCAATTTTCCATTCGGCGTAAACAAGATATTGTCATGGCCACCGATATGGCACCAATTCTCGAAGTTTTTCCAGCCGATAGGCGTATAGAGATGCGGCGCCCATGTGACCGTAAGCGGGTTCATTCCATATCGGTATTTCAAGACATGCGATGTAAAGGCGCTGTCTTTGCCTCCGCTGCCCGGAACGACAACATCGTAGCCACCATCTTTGCGCCGAAACTTGTCGAGTGTCGCAACCAGTTGATCTTCGCGATCTTTCCAACTGATCTGTTTTGCTTTGGTTTCGCCATAGCGGCATGCATCGCAAATACCGTCTGCCCCAAATCCAATAGTCTGCTTTTTCTCGTCGCGGGTGTGTTTGAACTCAACGGTCGAACTTGGGCGTTGGTTAGAAATTACGCATTTTTTGCAAAAAATGACGTCTTGTGGGAGGCCAAAATATGACTCTGGCTTATTTTCAATCGGCATGAAATCTCTGTCCTTATTCAGCTATAAAGTTTCTGAGCATGGTCAATCCGGTTTCACCGCTTTTTTCAGGATGGAACTGTGTTCCGACAAGTTGGCCCCGACCAACCGCGGATGTAAATTGAATTCCGCTATATTCGGACTGTGCTGCTGAGGATGTGCTTTTTGGCCCGACTGCAAACGAGTGAACAAAATAGAATTTATCCTCTGGTGTCAGGTCTTCAAACAGGCGTTTCGCCAACCCTTGCGAGGCGTTCATTGGGTCTACCGGCAACCATCCGACGTTTGGCAGCCTGATATTTGTGTTGGTATCTTGGGTAAACGACTTCAAACTTTCAACGGTTCCAGGCAACAGGCCAAGCCCATTGGTCAGTTGAAATTCGGAACTGTGTTCCATCAATAACTGCATCCCAAGACATATACCCAAACAAGGTCTGTCTGACGCGACGTACCGACCAAGAAATTTATCGAGCTGCCGTTCCTTGAGCGCATTGATCCCATGCGGAAACGCACCCACACCCGGCAATATCAAATGACCACAAGTATCCAGTTCTGCAGCATCAGATGACACAACTGCATCGCCACCGATGTGGCGTATGGCGTTGGCAACACTACGCAGGTTCCCAACACCATAATTGACGATGCCGACTTTAGCTCGGGCCATGTTGCACCACCATCATGTCAGAAGTCTGTTTGATTTCGGATACTGTTTGAAGATTGTAGTGCAGCGCAGATGCATATGCTACGCCACTGGGCACTGTCTCTTTTAACAATGCCTCCAGATGTGCTGTCTTACCATATCCGCCGCTGACAATAATTGGACACCGAACAGCCGTGTGAAGCGCCTTGATCAAAGCAACGTCAAAGCCGCGTTTCGTGCCTTCTTGGTCAACTGATGTCACCAGCAACTCACCAATGCCTGCTTGCTCCAATTGCTTGGCCCAATCGAGTACGTTCAGACCCGTAGGCTCACGGCCATTATCGATATAAGCCTCCCAACCACTGTCTGTTTTCTTGGCCTCTATCGAGCCAACAATACATTGCGAACCAAATTTATTCGCAATTTCAATGACAAAACCGATATTACGAACCGCTGCCGTGTTGACGATCACCTTGTCTGCACCGGCTTCAAGTGCGTTGGATACATCCGTCAGTGTACGAATGCCGCCGCCCAGCGCAATGGGAACAAAAACGTCCCTACTGGCACGCTCGATAACATCAAACAGATTGTTCCTGTCATATAAGCTGGCAACAGCATCCATAAATACAATCTCGTGAACACCGTCCGAATAGTAGGCTTTGGCCAGTTCATTCGGGTTTCCGACTTTACGCAATCCCTCTAAGTGAATGCCTTTGATGACCCACTCGTTTTTTATGTCGATACGTGCAATCTGCCTCACTGGTGTCTCCAATTTTGCGCACCAGAAATATTCCGAAAGCGCAACATCCACATCTTGCCATGTTTATAGTGATCGGGAAAACTGATTAACAGCCCAAATCGAACTGCGTCGATTGACTGCCAAACACATGCCCCGCTCCAGTTGTCCAATGCCCATTAGCATTGCGTTTCTAGTTCTAGATATTCAACGTGGGAACACCCGCAGTGGTACTGTCATAGGAAACCTGATTGAAGCGGGCGTGGTGACCAAGTAACCTTTTCGGATGACCAAATCCAACCCATTCCATTACTTCAAATCGTCGCCTGAGATTATCCGCCTTGCCGTAATGCTGTTCGTTCGTTTTCCTTCCCTCTATCTCTTCGAAATGTGGAGGACCAGCTGCACGAACGTGGCATCGAGATCAGCCAAAAAATGGTCCGTTTTCGGTAGAACTGTTTCGGCCCGATGTTTGTGTAATTGGGGGAAACTTCATAGGGTGGACTATTTGGTGGATGGATTTTTGATTAAATTTTAGAACTTATTTAAAAACAAAAATAATACTTAGTCAAATGGTGCCCGGGGGCGGATTTGAACCACCGACACGAGGATTTTCAGTCCACTGCTCTACCCCTGAGCTACCCGGGCATGGGTGAGGATCTTCCTCGA